>TARA_B110000093_G_scaffold183022_1_pt1 | contig 56744 bp, 52 predicted proteins | sample TARA_B110000093 | Tara Oceans TARA_B110000093 (sample SAMEA4397390) | marine metagenome | biome: Polar Biome; feature: [MIX] marine epipelagic wind mixed layer (ENVO:01000061); material: water (ENVO:00002006), including particulate matter (ENVO:01000060) such as... | depth 10-100 m | reverse complement strand
AGGATAAACAACTTCAACCAATTCTAACTCTTCACGCAGTAAATCGGCAGCTTCTGTACCAACAATCTCGTCGACTTCCTTTGATTGTACATCAGAGATTTTCACTACATCACTAACGTTTTGTTTGTTATCAGGGGAGAACAGATTTAACCCTTTCTCATATATATTGTAAACACCCTGAAATTCTTCACCTTGTCCAATTGGCCAAGAAAGAGGGTGGACACTAATTCCTAATTTTTGCTCAATCTCAGTTAATAAGTCAAAAGCATCTTTTCCAAAACGATCTAATTTATTAACGAAAACGATGATAGGAGTATCTCTCATTTTACAAACAGCAACTAATTTTTCTGTTTGTTCCTCAACACCTTTAGCAACATCAATAACAACAATTACCGAATCGGCAGCGGTTAACGTTCTAAATGTATCTTCCGCAAAATCCTTATGTCCAGGAGTATCAAGAATGTTGATCTTAAGTCCTTTGTAATCAAATCCCATTACGGAAGTAGCTACGGAAATCCCTCTTTGCTTCTCAATTTCCATGAAATCGGAAGTAGCTGTCTTTTTAATTTTATTTGACTTTACAGCACCTGCTGTTTGAATCGCACCTCCAAAAAGTAGAAACTTTTCAGTTAATGTAGTTTTACCTGCATCGGGGTGAGAAACAATAGCGAATGTTCTCCTTAAATCAATCTCTTCCGTAAGTTTCGACATAATCACAAATTTGCGAATACGAAGTTAATCATTTACTTCCTTACGGGGTAGGAATAGGAAGAGGATAACGATAATTTATATGAACAAATATTCGATCCGAGATTAGCTTAATTTGCTTTTTATTTTGAGGATCGTATTGAAAACCAATAATGCAGAAAAACCAACAACAAGTCCCATTAAAAATTCAGCTAAAATAGAGGGTAGTGGAATTAGTAAATCGTGCATGAAATGAATGTTATGTACAAAGATTCCACCGGAAACTAATATCATCGCTATTGTACCTACAAAAGCTAACGTTCTAATAATATAAGGAAGTGTTTTAACCAACCCCAATCCAATTGTTTTTAAGGGGCTTTTTTCATCGCCACTTAAGCTTATTAATTTATACCCAAAGTCATCAATTCGTACGATCAGAGCTACTATTCCATAAACTCCAATTGTTGCTAAAACAGCAACGAAACTAACTACAATTATTTGAATAGAAAGCTCTTCCTCAACAACAGTACTTAATGCAAGTATTACGATTTCGATGGATAAAATGAAATCAACGAGAATGGCAGATTTTATTTTTTTCTTTTCAATCGCTTGAATTTTGTCGTCTGATAATGTTTTTGAATTGGTGCTTTCTTTTTTACGATTTCGGAGGAAAAGGAAATGATGAATTTTTTCAGCTCCTTCAAAAGATAAATAGATTCCTCCGATTAAAAGAATGGGAACAATCACTGCTGGAAAAAAGGCGCTTAACAAGAAAGCTAAGGGAAGAATTATTAGTTTGTTTAAAAAGGAGCCTTTTGTGATTTTCCATAAAACAGGTAATTCACGAGATGATTGAAAACCCGAGGCCTTTTCTGCATTTACAGCTAAGTCATCACCAAGAATACCTGCCGTTTTTTTTGTGGCAATTTTTCCCATTGCCGCCACATCATCCATTAGTAAAGCAATGTCATCTAAAAGTGCGAAAAATCCTGAAGCCATGTTTATTAATGATTCTTTGAGTCTATTACGTTAACTGTTATAGAGTTCGGTCTTTATCGAAATTACGGTAAACAAATTTAATAAATATTCAAAGCTGAATTGTTTTTCAAGAATAGTACTGTTACTTAATTTCATTTTTAAATATCAGTCCGTTAACTGAATTGAAAATTAACTTTTCCATCCATAATACTAATTACTAAGAAGACTAGGTTGTAGATGTGAAGATCAGTTTCGTTCTTGTCAGCTTCTTTAATAGTAAATATTACTGACTTTCAATTCCTGCAAATTCAACAATTCCTGTTGTTTTTTAGTGATTCTATGAACTATTACAATTTCTTGTTCTGTATTTTCAGTAACAGTAAAAATGAAGTTTTCATCCCTCTTTTATTCATCCTTAATAAGTGTTGTTAAGGCTGTTTATAATGCTTCCATTACTTCTTAATAATACCTAATTTTTTATAAGGGCAAATAAATTGAAAATAGATTCCAAGGATTATATTTTAATTAGCTTTGTTCCTTTATAAAAAGTAGGCTTTAAATAAAACAATATCGATGAAATTAAAAAAACTGATTCCCGAATTAATAACAGGGATAATTGATGCGGGATTTGATAAAGAGCCAAGAGAAATACAAGGGAAGTGTATTCCTCAAATTAAATCTGGAAGTGATCTTTTTATTGTTGCTCCTGAGAATTCGGGTAAATCATCGGCTATTTTAATTGGTGTTATTCAGCAATTAAAAGCTGCGTTTGAAGAGGCACCACGTGCAATCATAATGGCTGCTACAAAAGAAAAAGCTTTTGAGTTAGAAAAACAATTCGAAATTCTTGCTCGACGAACTGATTTAAGAGTGTTTACTGTTTTTGATCAAGGATTAATTCAATATCAAAAAAATATGATTTACGAAGGGTTAGATGTGCTAATTGGTACGCCTAAGCGTTTGAGTGAATTGGTTAAAATTAATGGCATCCCACTTACCAAAATCAAAATGTTTGTAGTTGATGATGCAGACACATTAACCATTGATAAGCATATATTAATTTATCGAGTTGCAGATGTTATCGTAAAATCGCAATTTATAATTATCGGGAGTATTTGGCACAGACATTTCGAGAAAATATCTGAACGCATCATGAAAAACCCCAAGCTTGTTAAGCTTGACAATAAATAACGCTCAATTTTAATTTTTTTAAATCGCGTTATTTTATACTTAATTTGAAGTGTTTTAAGTTGTGTAGTTTTATCAAACTAGATATGTTTACGAGTATATCGTTAATGTAACGATTGTACGCTTAGGCAAATATATTGAATGTAATTTTCGAGTATAAAATTATGTGAATGAATTATCCCCTTCCGAAACGAAAGGGGATGAGAACAACTAAAACTGACTGCATACTTCTTTAAATAGTTGATTTGTGAAAAATAAGCTTACAATCCGAAGCCATAGTATGCTTTGCTTCCGTTTGGGTATATTCCTTCTATAAGAACTCCGCCCTTAGTGTTTTTTAGAGTATTTATTAAACCTTCGGGTGAAGCGACTACTTGGTTATTAAGTTTTGTGATGATAAATCCTTTTTTAATCCCTTCATTTAAAAACTTTCCCGATTTTAAGTTTTCGATTTTCACACCGTCTGTAATCTTTAACCCCTTCTTTTCTTTGTTGGAAACCTTTTCCAGTTGAGCACCAAAAAAGTAAACTTCTTTAGCGATGGAATTTATCGTTCCTAGTTTGTTTTTTAGAGTTAGAATTGAAGTTTGTGTTAAGTGATTATGGTCATAGGTAACTTCAACTTTATCACCAGGTTGGTATTGTCCTATTTTTTCCTGTAATTCAGAAGGAGAACTTATTTTTACGCCGTTAATGTATCGAATGATGTCCCCACTTTTCAAGTTCGAATCGTCGGCAGAACTACCTGAAAACACTTTAGATATATAAACACCTTCTAAATCTTTAATTTCTTGTTCTTCGGCAAGTGTTTGGTTTAATTCTCGAATTTGAATACCTAGTAATGCTCTTTGCACTGTTCCATGTTTAACTAAATCTCCCATTATTTTTTTTACAATGTTCACGGGGATAGCAAATGAATAACCAGTATAGGAGCCTGTGTTTGAAGCAATGGCAGTGTTAATTCCAATTAACTCACCTTGTTGATTAATTAAAGCTCCACCACTATTTCCTGGGTTTACTGCGGCATCTGTTTGAATGAAGCTTTCGATAGCGTAATCTTCTTTTAGAATGTTAATGTTTCGTCCTTTAGCGCTTACAATTCCCGCGGTTACGGTAGAGGTGAGATTAAATGGGTTTCCGACAGCCAACACCCATTCGCCAATATTTACAGCATCAGAGTTTCCGTAATAAATGGCGGAAAGGTTTTTTGCTTCTATTTTAATTAAGGCTAAATCTGTGGTAGGGTCTGTTCCAACAATAGTTCCCGTATATGTTTTTTTATCGTTTAGCGTGACTTCTATTTTTGTTGCTCCGTCAATAACGTGATTGTTGGTTGCTATGTATCCATCTTGTGAAATAATTACGCCTGAACCTGATCCAGCTATTTGTTGCGGTTGTTGATTGCGAGGTGGTCGTCCGAAAAATAAATCTTGCAAAGGATCGTGCAGACTTTGTTTGTTTTGTTGTCCAATTGAAATAGTTTTAATGTGGACAACCGAATTAACGGATTGACTAGCTGCCGTTTCGAAACTTGGTATTTCCATCATTGTAGTTGATGGTGCTGATTTGGATAAATGTATTTGGGGAGCTGCCTGAATGATGTTTTTTTTTATTTTAGGTGTACTTGGTGAATTTGAGGCTTGATCGTTTAAAAAATAAAAACCTCCTAAGGCAAGTGATGCTCCTAAACTTGCTGTTAAAATACTCTGACTTATGTTTCTTATTTTCATAGCTTTTGTGTAGGTTCAACAATGTGATTGTGAAATTAACGAGAGAGGGGCATTAAGTATATATATGTCCGGTTAAAATGTGTTAATTTTGTACTTAATAAATGTTAATGGGAAATTAACTCATTGATGGAAGCTAGAGCTATGAGCGTTACGTTTTATAAATACCAGGGTGCAGGAAATGATTTTGTAATCATTGATGACAGAAATGAAGAGTTTAACAGATCCAATACGGAGTTGGTTAAGTTTTTATGTGACAGACGGTTTGGTGTTGGTGGTGATGGATTGATGTTGTTGAGAAACAAAAAGGGGGTTGACTTTGAAATGATTTATTACAATTCCGACGGTACCGAAGCTAGTATGTGCGGTAACGGTGGTAGATGTTTAGTTGCTTTTGCAAAGCAAATTGGTGTGATTGGAGATTGTTGCAGTTTTATAGCTGTTGACGGTTTGCACGATGCTGATGTTATTCAAACCGAAGAAGGTGAGTGGGTGAGCTTAAAAATGATTGATGTACCAAATATTGAAAAAGGTGAAGGGTTTGTATTTATGGATACAGGTTCACCACATTATGTTTCATTCGCGCAAGATTTGAATAATTTGGCATTGATTGAAGAGGCTCAGAAAGTCCGTTATAATGACCGTTTTAAATCGGAAGGTACGAATGTGAATTATGTAAACATCGAAAACGGTGTATTAAATATAAGGACTTACGAGAGAGGAGTTGAGGATGAAACTTTGGCTTGTGGAACTGGTGTTACTGCCGCTGTTTTAACGGCTCATGTTACGGGAGCTTTTGAAGGATCGGAACTTAATGTGAAAGCACAAGGAGGAAACTTAAAGGTTAAGTTTGAAACTGCTGAAGTGGGATACAAGAATATTTGGTTACAAGGTCCTGCTAAGTTTGTTTTTAAAGGAACAATTGATGTCTGATTTTAAAATACTTAATTTACAACCTTTAAAAGAGGAGCAATTGTATGAGGGTGTTTATTTATTAATATTAAACGCTCGATTAGTTCCTCCTCATTTGTTGCTTACTGTGGCGGGTAAGGTTTATGGTATTAGTACCAAAGGGCCTTCGTTTGATAAGGATGTGAATATTTATTTAAATCACATTAAAAAACGAAATGTTGAGAGTGTTTTTGTAAAGTTGAAACTACCCGCGATTTACACGGATAAACAAATGTTGGACTCGGTAAGAAAGGTGGTTAAAGCGTATCCAAGAGTTGACGTTGGGGCGGCTACTTGTTTGAGTCCAATAAAGGATTTTATGAATTTCAACTATCAAACTGAAGTGCATGATGTGCATTTAATTTTTGATTTATTACCTAAATTACAAGAGCAAGATATTATTGAAGGGTATTACCAAATGAATTTGGAGGATGCCATGAATAGGGGGGAGTTATTGATGAAACGATATACAGTTTTTGAGGTTAATGAGGCGATACATGATGCACTACCAAAAGTTTTTAGATAATGTTACTATCGGGTGAAAAAGTGATTTTAAGGGCATTAGAACCAACAGATTTAGATCTGTTGTATGCTTGGGAGAATGATACGAAGGTTTGGGCGGTAAGTCAAACTATGGCGCCATTTTCGAAGTTTGTTTTAACGCAATATCTGGAAACACAGCATTTGGATATTTATACGACGAAACAATTGAGATTAGTTATTCAAGATAAAGAAGGTAATGCCGCTGGATTAATTGATTTGTTTGAATTTGATCCGCAACACTTAAGAGTTGGTGTTGGGATTTTAATTTCAGAAAAACATAGGGGGAAAGGTTATGCAGGTGAATCACTTAAAATCTTAGTGGATTATTGTTTTTCACATTTAGGTTTACATCAAGTGTTTGCTAATATTGGTGCTTTAAATGTTGTGAGTAAAGTGTTGTTTGAAGATGCAGGTTTTATGCAGACTGGTGAAAAGGTAGATTGGCTTAAAACGCCTAATGGATTTCAAAATGAATTATTATATCAACTTGTAAAGAATTAAAAGCATTTTAATTCTTTAGCTTACTACTGCCATCATCTCGTGGTAGTTTTTTCCTAAACGTGCTAAAAGCTTACTAATGCGATCGAACGATTGTTGGGTTGCTGCACTAACTTCTTTCTTACCAATTTTAAGCATCCACAATCCAAACAATCCATTTAAACAGGCTTCGATCTCTGAAACAGGTGTTAATTGCTTTTTTTGTAAATCGTAAATATCACCTCTTGCATTATTGTATGCTGGGTTGTACAATTTATCTTGGAATGTTTTTAATAGTGTTTGGTGCAGCATTGCTAGTTCTACAATAATTTCTTTTGTAAATGCTAAATGACCGTCTTGTTGTAAGGCTTGACTTTTCATTTGCTTTACCAAATCGGTATACCAATCGATGACTAAACTTTTTTCGTTGGCATCTAGTCCCATTTGGTTAATTACATTTTGTTCAATGATATTGACATCAAATTGGCATGCTCGAATAATGTTCTCAACCTGCCATAGGTATAAAACGTACTCGATAATATTACTTTTTTTCTTCTCTTGAGCAATAAACATAATGGATCCTTATTTGTTAATTACTAAAATGATTTGATCAGTAATGTCGTTTTTAGCATTTAACGGGAATACTGAAGTATTCATTCCATCCTGTACTAAAACATAATCTAATTGTAATTTTTCGTTGATTTCGTCGATCGCTTTTTGAACAACTTCGTTTCTTTTTGTTGTGATGTTCATTTGGGAGCGTTGTAAGTTATCGGCTTTTGGTTTTAAAGCCAATACCTCTTGCTCAGCTTGTTTTTGCTTTTGCGCCATCTCCTGCATTTTTTGTTGGTAAGTTGCCTCATCCAGTCTTCCAATTGCATTCATGTTTTCTAATGCTTTTTGCATTTTATTCTTATCATTTTCGAAGTTTTTATAGATTTGAGCTTCTTGGCGTTGAATTTCAGCTTGCTGAGTCTCTAGTTTTTTGATGTCTTTTTTTAAAGCAGGACATTTTTCTACAACTTTAAACATGTTGATGAATCCAATACGACTGTAATCAGCTTCTTTTAAACTATCTAAAGATAAAGTGTCACTTAGGCTTAACATATCAGCACTTGAATCTTGAGCACTTACTACTGAATCTAACACTGTACTTTGCTTTTCATCGATAACTTCTGGTACTGTACCATTATTTGTAGAGAAGTGTAAAATGTATAAAATGACTACTGCGATCGCTAATACTCCTGTAAGTGCGTTGTTCTTCATGGTTGTAAAATATGGTGCAAATATATAACGAAAGTCTCGTTAGTTAAACACCTAAAGAAGAATATTTAAACGCTTTATTGTTGGGAGGTGAAACGGTTTTGAAATTGAAGCGATTTTACTTTTTGATTACACCTATTAAAACACCAAATCGTCCGTCTAATTGAGCCCAGTTTTTTGATGGAATGTAGGCTCTTGAAACGAAGCCGTCCAAGTATAAAGCATTTTTACAACCTTTGTTTTGAAAGAAGGTAGCGAAGTCGAAAAAGTTGATTTTCTCTTTTGAAATAGCGAATAAAACATCTCCATTAGGAAGGATTCCTACACCATTACGAATGTTTAAGTTTTTGGATCCTTCCATGAATTTGGAGTGTATTTCCCCCTTGATCACTAACATTGGTCCTGATTGGGTAGCGTAACTAATATTTGAGTCTAATTTTAATACTGATGTTTGAACGACTTTTGGGGTGTCATTTTGAATATAAAAAACACCGTTGGGCTGCATGTAGAAATTCCCATATGCGTTTTGAACTTTATTGGTTCGTTTAATGAGTTTGGATTCTTGAATGTATAATCCTTGTGGAGATTGATCACTTTGATACATCCCGCCATTCATTACTAATACTAAATTGTCTTCTAGTTTTAATAAATTACCTGCATTTGAAATTGGGTTTTCAGCAGAATCCTTTAGGTATAGTTTGATTTCTTCTTGGTTTAAATCAACTGTATAGCTAATGATTTTTTCATCGAGTGTTTGACTGAACGTTGTGTTTTGAAAGCAGAGTACAAGTATTAGAAGGATGAGTTTTTTCATTTTAATAGGTTGTGAATTTTTGAGCGTAAACATTTCCTAATTGGTCCACTAGTTTTAAGGTGTGTCTTCCTACGGAAGGTTGCGCGCTAATTTGATGCATGGTTTCAGTACTTCCAATATACTGATCATCGATGTGCCAATAAATAATGGCGTTTTTTTGTCGGTGAGTAGCTTCAAAATTAATACGCTCTTGTTCTCCTTTTATGTTAATTGGAATGTGAATATTACTGATTTTTTTAGGATAAATAATCTTCATTACGTCATCGTTTGTTGAGCCTGAACATTTTTGATCTAGTGGAGGTACAACTTTGTAATTAACGTGAGCTGTTTTATAATAGTGTTCCATTAATGGAGGAAGAATAAACCATTTGGTTTTTTGAATATTGAAGACATCATAGCAATTGCTGTTTACTCTTGCTGTTTTACTTTTATTTAAATGAATTGTTTTATGGTAGGGGCATTGTTCAACTTCTTCAGCGCGTTTATTTAGCCGGGGCTTAATAATTTTTTCACAATGTGTACTTGCTTTAAATCCACTTTTTTTACAGATGGAAACTGTTTTTAGATCGTTTACGGGTTCATTAAACCATGAACTTTCTGGAAGTAAATTAAAAACATCAAATAGGATAGGGGCGGCTGCTTTTACACCTATTATTCCTGGTCGTCCTTCGCCTGTTGCATTACCAACCCAAACACTTACAACATATTCTGGCGTGACACCAATTGCCCAGGCGTCTCTAAATCCGAAAGATGTTCCTGTTTTCCAAGCTACTTTACGAGAACTGCTAAATACTTTCCAATTAGAATCATCTCTAGGGCGTATTACTTCTAACATTGATTGAAAGGTTAAATAAATGGATCCTGAAGAATAGTTGGGTTTGAATTTGTGTTTTTTTACTGAAGGACGAATTCCGAATTGTGGAATTTCTTTTGGATTTAATTGTCCGAGTTGCCAACTCATTTTAGAATAAGCTTTATTTAGATCCCAAAGGTTTGCTTCAGCTCCTCCTAAAATTAAACTCAAGCCATAGTGTGACGCAGGTTTTTTTAAAGTACTTAATTCTATTGATTTTAGTTTTTGATAAAAGTTATTGAGTTCTACTTTCTCTAATAATCGAACGGCAGGTATGTTTAGGGATTGTGCTAAAGATTGTTTGGCAGTTACCGCTCCGTCATAGCTTTGAGCATAGTTTTGAGGTGTATAGCCTTTATAATGGGTTGGAACATCTGGAATTAAAGAATATGGGGTGATATATCCTTCATCAAACCCTTGGCAATATAAGAAGGGTTTTAAAATACTACCTGTGCTTCTTGGGGCATGAATGATGTCTACTGCTTCATTATGTTTGAAGCCTGTTCCGATAACATTTCCTTGGTAGGAAATTACTTTCCCTGTTTTTACTTGAGTAATTATAACAGCTATGTTGTTGATGTTATTTCTTCTTAGTCTTTGTGCGTTTCTTTTAACTAATTGATTTACTTGAAGCTGTAAACCATAATTGATGTTTGTTTGGTGGCGTTTACCATAAAATGAATTTCCAGAAAGATAGTTTAACAAGTGAGGGGCATGTTGTGGTAATGGGTGTGGTTTGCCAGGTAGGTTTTCAATTAATGATAATTCGTATTCTGATTGTGTAATTATTCCAATGTCTTTTAAACGAAGGAGTAATCGGTTTCTTTTTTTGAGTAGTAGGTTGTGGTTTTTTCCTGGGAATATTAAACTAGGAGCATTGGGTAGTACTGCCAATGTTGCGTTTTGTGCCCATGTTAATTCATGTGGTGGTTTTTGATAATATCGCCAAGATGCTGTATTTAGTCCAACGACGTTACCTCCAAAAGGGGCATAGGTAGCATAGAATGTTAGAATTTTATCTTTTGATTCGGCTACTTCTAATCGTGTTGCCCAAAGGGCTTCTATTATTTTTTGCCAGAAGTTTCGAGGTGGGTTTTTCCGCATCAAACGTACTGTTTGCATAGTAATTGTACTTCCGCCACTAACTACTTTTCCTTTAGAGAAGTTTTGATATAATGCCCGGGCTATTGATTTTGGACTTACTCCAAAATGTGATTCGAATTCTCGGTCTTCAAACTGAATTATACATTGTTTGAATTTGTATGGGATTGAATCAGCTAATGGAAATCTCCATTGTCCGTCTTCTGCTATTCTTGCGCTTAGTAGATCTCCATTTTGAGATTCGATTATACTACTTGTTGGGAATTTAAAGTAATCGCTTGGTAGGCAGAATATCCAATATATGAATATGGGTATTAATATTCCTATTGTTATTTTGAACTTCGTTGTTTTATGAATGGTTTTAAATTTCACTGTTGCAAATTACTGCTTTTTGATTGAGATTTTACTTAGGATTATTATTTGTAGAGATTGGTTGATTATTTGTTGTTTGTTTTCACGCAGATTCAGGATATTCGGCTCGTATTGTTTATTAATAAGCTACTTTATGAATGGCTTTCCCAAGCTAGGCTTCCCTCCATTATTGAGTTTGTATAGTACAATGGTTCAATTACAACTTTTAGTCCCTGTTTTAAGAACGGGGTGGGAGCACTTTGGAAAAGGATCGATTGTTTTTATATAAAAAGGAACGTCGGGCTTGTTGAATAATAATTAAGGAGCTTTATAAAGTAATCACAAAAAAAAAGCCCTGACAATAAAGTCAGGGCTTCTAAATTCTTCTATATTAGAAGGAATTATTTTACTGCGTCAACAACTGCTTTAAAAGCTTCTGGGTTGTTCATCGCTAAATCAGCTAAAACTTTTCTGTTTAACTCAATTCCTTTTGCGTTAACTTTTCCAATAAACTCTGAGTAAGACATATCGTATTGTCTTGCACCAGCGTTAATTCTTTGAATCCAAAGTGATCTAAAAGATCTCTTTTTAACTCTTCTGTCTCTGTACGCATACGAAAGACCTTTTTCTACAGCATTCTTAGATACTGTCCAAACGTTTTTTCTTCTACCAAAGTAACCTTTGGCAAGTTTCATCGTCTTTTTTCTTCTCGCTCTCGCAGCTACGGCATTTACCGATCTAGGCATAATTTTAAGTTTTTTGGTGGTTAGTGGCTTTCGCTCTTATCTACTAAACACCGGGTTAAATAACCAAATAAAAAATGAAATAAAAAACGCTAAAAACTATTTTCCAATAGTTAACATAGCCTTAACACTTCCTTTGTTAGTTGCATCAACTAATCCAGTTTTTGTTAAGTTTCTTTTTTGCTTAGTCCCTTTCTTTGTTAAGATGTGAGACTTAAAAGCATGCTTTCTTTTGATTTTACCTGTACCAGTAACTTTGAATCTTTTCTTAGCACTGGATTTAGTTTTCATCTTAGGCATACAACAATAGTATATAATTAATAAAAAAAATTACTTTTTTGGAACTTTAGGGGCAAGCATCATATTCATCTTTTTCCCTTCCATTTTTGGTAAAACTTCAACTTTACCAACATCTTCAAGTTCTTGAGCGAATTTCAATAATAGAATTTCACCTCTGTCCTTAAAAACAATCGTACGTCCTTTAAAGAATACATAAGCTTTCACTTTTGAACCCTCTTCTAAGAACTTTTTAGCGTGGTTAAGCTTGAAGTTAAAATCATGCTCATCCGTGTTAGGGCCAAATCTGATTTCTTTAACAACAACCTTAACAGTTTTGCTCTTGATTTCTTTTTGTTTCTTCTTTTGTTGGTAAAGAAACTTTTTGTAATCAATGATTCTGCAAACTGGTGGAACCGCTTTAGGAGAGATTTCAACTAAATCTAACTCTTGTTTTTGAGCCATTTCAATAGCATCAGCCGTTGAAAAAACACCTTGTTCTACATTGTCACCAACTAAACGAACATCAGCGATTTTGATTTTCTCGTTAATTCTGTGAAGCTCTTCTTTTTTGAAGGGTCTCCTGTTTCTATTTCCTTTTCTTCTAGGATTCATTAATTAAAATAAGTTACTTTTTCAAATCGTTGGCCACAGCTTCGTTTATGTACGTCACAAACTCATCATTGGTCATCCTGTCTAATTCGCCTTCTCCGTGTTTACGCGCTGAAACTGTACCTGTACTGGTCTCTTGCTCACCTAAAACAATCATATAAGGAACCTTACTAACTTCAGTATCCCTAATTTTCTTGCTTACACGCTCACTGCGGTCGTCGACAAAGCCGCGAATATCGGAATTATTTAGGAAAGATAAAAGTTCTTTCGCAGCATCGTTGTATTTATCACTAACTGGGAGAATCGCAATTTGCTCTGGAGCTAGCCACAGTGGGAAGTTTCCAGCAACATGCTCAATTAAAATAGCACAGAATCTTTCTAGTGAACCAAAAGGTGCTCTGTGAATCATAACTGGACGATGCTTCTGATTATCAGACCCAACGTATTCTAATTCAAAACGTTCAGGAAGATTGTAGTCAACTTGAATGGTTCCTAATTGCCATTTTCTTCCAATGGCATCTTTTACCATAAAGTCAAGTTTTGGTCCATAAAACGCTGCTTCACCATATTCGACAACCGTTTTTAAACCTTTTTTAGCAGCAGATTTGATAATTGCGTTTTCAGCAAGTTCCCAATTCTTATCACTACCAATATATTTAGATTTATTTTCGGGGTCTCTTAAAGACACTTGAGCAACATAGTCATCAAATCCAAAAACTTTAAATACGTATTGAACTAAATCAATTACTTTTTCGAATTCGTCATTTAATTGATCTGCTCTACAAAATATATGTGCATCATCTTGAGTGAATCCCCTTACTCTTGTTAAACCATGTAGTTCTCCAGATTGCTCATATCTATATACCGTTCCAAATTCAGCATACCTTACAGGAAGGTCTTTGTATGATTTTGGAATCGCCTTATAAATTTCACAATGGTGCGGACAATTCATTGGTTTAAGTAAGAATTCTTCTCCCTCAGCTGGTGTGCTAATAGGTTGGAAAGAATCCTCACCATACTTCTCATAATGTCCACTACAAACGTAGAGTTCTTTGTTTCCAATATGAGGCGTTATTACAGGAAGATAACCCGCTTTTTGTTGTACATTTTTTAAGAACCCCTCCAGTCGCTCTCTTAATTGCGCTCCTTTAGGTAACCATAGTGGTAGGCCTTGTCCAACTCTTTGAGAGAATGTAAAAAGTTCTAATTCTTTTCCAAGCTTTCTATGGTCGCGCTTTTTTGCTTCCTCTAGCATCACTAAGTACTCCTTTAGCTCTTTTGCTTTAGGAAAAGCAACACCGTATAATCTTGTTAACTGTTGTCTGTTCTCATCACCACGCCAATAAGCACCTGCAGTGCTCATTATTTTAACAGCTTTAATTACACTTGTATTTGGAACATGGGGTCCTCTACATAAATCGGTAAATCCACCTTGAGTATAAAAAGTTATGGTTCCATCGTCTAAACCTTCAAGTAGTTCCAATTTATATTCGTCTCCTTTTTCTTCAAAGTATTTAATGGCTTCTGCTTTAGAAACGTCTTTTCGAACAAAGTTGTTTTTTTGACGAGCCAACTCAAGCATTTTGTCTTCAATCTTCTTAAAATCAGAATCGCTAATTGTTTTATCACCTAAATCAAGGTCGTAGTAAAAACCGTTTTCGATAGAAGGTCCAATTGCAAATTTAGTATCTGGATAAAACTCTTGAATCGCTTCTGCCATTAGATGAGCAGAAGAGTGCCACATGGTTCCTTTACCATTTTCATCGTTCCAGGTTAATAACTTAACCAATGAGTTAGTGGTAATCGGACGGTTTGAATCCCAAACTTCTCCATTTACTTCAGCAGATAAAACATTTCTTGCTAAACCTTCGCTAATGCTCAGCGCTACCTCATGAGCCGTAACTCCTGATTCGTATTCGCGAACACTTCCATCGGGCAGAGTGATTTTAATCATTGTTGAACTTTTTGACTTAAAAGTGCAAAACTACAATAAAAATAGGTGTATTCAGCTTTTTCAATAAGAAATTAGAAGCCTTTGATGTTTTTTAAAGTAGGTTTTTTTAAAAATTAAACAGTTGATTAAAAGTTTATTAATTAAATAATTTAGAATCTGAATATTTTCCCCCAAAAGGTTTTGGACGAATTAATGTGCGTTAATTCCTTTTAAATCCGAGTTTTAATATAAGCTATATTAGCTGTTAGGATTATGAACACAAAGTAGGGATGGGTATTGAGTTTGCTATGGGCATCTCAACGGTGTTATTTTTTTTACTAAACTTTTTTTGATTTTAATTAAATGCAATACGTGTTGCAACAAATTTCAGATGTTTGGTTATTACCGTAATAATTTTTAGATGAGTCTAAAAATTATTACGGTAATAACCTAAAAATTATTACATTTGAAGAGTAAAATTGATTTAATGAAATTATTGTCTTTTTTTTTAGCGTTATCTTTTTCGAGTTTGGTATTTAGTCAAAATAGCAATCTTTTAGGAGTAGTAAAAAGTGAAGATGGGCCGCTTGCATATGCCAGTGTTTTTTTAGAAGGAACTAATTACGTTGCTTTTACTGATGAGCGTGGTAAGTACAATATAGAATCAGTTCCTTTTGGGGAATATAATTTCAGAGTTCAAATTTTAGGTTTTGAGAGTTTTAATTTACCAATCAAACTTGATAAAGACAGTTTTGTAGTTAATCCAACTTTAAAAATATCCAATAATCAAATTGAAGAGGTAGTTGTTTCAGGGACATTAAAGGCCATAAGCAAGTCTGAAAGTCCAGTTCCCGTTGAGGTTTACAGTAAAGAGTTTTTCGATAAAAACCCAGCTCCATCAATTTTTGAGGCCATGGCAAACATTAATGGTATTAGACCTCAGCTAAACTGTAATGTTTGTAATACCGGAGATATTCATATTAACGGACTAGAAGGACCATACACAATGATTATGATTGACGGAATGCCGATTGTAAGTGGTTTGTCAACTGTTTATGGTTTAATGGGTATCCCTAAGTCCTTAATAGAAAGAGTGGAAGTTGTGAAAGGTCCTGCTTCAACATTATACGGTTCTGAAGCTGTTGGAGGTATTATTAATGTTATCACGAAATCGCCTAAAAAAGCACCTCAATTTAGTTTTGATGTTTTTGGTTCATCTTGGGGTGAGATAAACTCGGATGTTGGAGTTAAGTTTAAGGCTGGTAATAAAGCACATAGTTTAATGGGCATTAACTATTATAATTATAGTCAAAAAATTGATAATAATGATGACGGAATTACTGATTTGACATTACAAGATCGTATTTCAATTTTTAATAAATGGAGTTTTGATCGAAAGAAAAATCGTGTTTTCACTATAGCAGGTAGATATATGTACGAAGATCGATGGGGTGGAGAATTAGATTGGACGCCTGAATTTAGAGGAGGTGATTCAATTTACGGCGAATCAATATATACAAGCAGATGGGAGGCTTTTGGTGTTTATGAACTTCCTATGACAGAAAAGGTGAACTTTTCTTTTTCAGCTAATGGACATGATCAAAATTCGGTTTATGGTGATACATGGTATGTTGCAAATCAAAGCGTTTTGTTTGGTCAGCTAACTTGGTTTAAAAAAATAAAAAAACATGACTTCACTACCGGACTAGCTTATCGTTACACTTATTACGACGACAATTCAATTGCTACGGTTGATCCGAATCAAATTCATTTACCGGGAGTTTTTATTCAAGATCAAATTTCACTGTCGAAACTTTCAACGTTATTGTTAGGAGGTAGGTATGATTATAATTCTAATCATGGTAATGTTTTTTCTCCTCGAGCAAATTACAAGTGGAGGTCAAAAAATAAAAAGAACACATTAAGATTATCTGCAGGAAATGGATTTAGAGTAGTAAATTTATTTACGGAGGAGCATGCCGCATTTACAGGGACTCGAGATTTAGTGGTAAAGGAAGAGTTGAGGCCAGAAACCTCATGGAATGGAAATGTGAATTACGTAAAGAAATTTTTATTTAAAAATGATGCATTTTTAAGTTTAGACTTTAGCGGTTTTTATACCCACTTTACAAATCAAATTTTACCTGATTACGATAGCGATCCTAGTGCAATAATTTATGATAACCTTGATGGTTTCTCTGTTTCTCAGGGTGTGTCTTTAAATACTGATTTTTCATTGCCTAACGGGTTGAATATTCTTGCTGGGACAACTGTTATGGACGTTTCGTTCACAGAAGAAGGCGTTCGTGAACGTCAGATACTATCAGAAAGATTTACAGCTACATGGGGTGTTTCTTATAAACTAAAGAAGAAAAAATTAAGGTTTGATTATACAGGTAATTTATATGGTCCGATGTTACTTCCTTTATTAGGAGAAGATGACCCAAGAAGTCCAAAATCACCTTATTGGAGTATTCAAAATATTCAAGTAACGAAGGTCTTTAAAAAAGGTTGGGAAGCTTACTTCGCAATAAAAAACTTTTTAAACTTCACACCTCCAGTAAATAGTATTTGGGGAGCCCATGACCCTTTTGATAAACTAAATAATTCTGATACACCGGGTATTGATCCTAAAGATCCTGATGATTTAGGGTTTGATCCAGCGTATATGTTTGCTCCTAATCAAGGGATAAGAGGGAATTTTGGAATTAGATATACATTTAAGAAATGAATCGATTAATATTTATAATTTGTGTTTTCTTAACGCTTTCAAGTGAAGCGCAAGATATAAAGTGGGTGACTTTTGATGAATTACCCAATTTATCTCAACAAGAGGCTAAACCTATTATGGTTTTTATTCATACTGATTGGTGTAGATATTGCTTAATGCAAGAGCAAAACACTTTTAAAGATTCAATAGTAGTTGCTGACTTAAATGAGAATTATTATTGTGTTAAGCTAAATGCTGAGACTGATTCAACAATTTCGTTTTTAAATAGAGATTACGCAGCGAATGGTTACAACCACACTTTATCTTGGGTACTAGGTGCTCAGGATAATAAACTTTCGTTTCCTACGACAGTGATTTTATCTCCTCAATACAAATTTACAAATAGATGGGTAGGGTTTTTATCTAAGGATTTACTTGGATTAAGTATATAAGTGTAAATTTTATTATTCATGCGAATTAAACTTTTTCAAGCCAATATTGGCTTTTGTTTATAAAAGTCGTATTCTGCTTTGTGATGCGCGCTTGTTTATTTTAAATACCAATCGGCAAAAAGAGTTTCTTTTTTTTACTTGTTAACTAATAATTAATTTCAGATTTCCTTAGTTGGGTTTTTCAAGTAAAATAGAAGTTGAAAAAATTAATACGAGTACAACAAGATAACATCCTACATATTAGTTTGTTAAATGTTCGTTCCTAATAGTACTGAATAAATTTCCAGTAATTATTTTTATTTGGGGTTAACCCAACTGCTAATATCCGATTTGATTATTTTATTTAACTCGATGTTTTCGTTTTTGAAATATTGGTCCAAAATATTTTTTGTGTTTGAGTTAATTGGAATTCTTTTTTCTTCCTTTATGTTTTGATTGTAAACCTTTTCAACTAGCCATTTTCTGAGAGGCTTATAGGGTATTACTGCTCTAAATATTCTTATTTTTAGACTTCCTGGGTGTTTAATTGTGTTATGTAGTGAATTATTAGCAACGACTTTATTGCTGTTAACCCTAGATAAATCATAATTTTTAAATGGAGTTATTTGAAGGAATTTTTCAATTTCCATTAAAAACTGAGCGGTGTTTGATTTTAAGTCTTCTTGCAGACCGATAAAGAGGTCGGATGTTTTTATATTTTCTTGAAAAAATCTAATTCGGGGAAGAAACCTCCCCATTTCTTTATAAAAAAGAGCACGTTCAGGATCTGTATTGATCGGGATGTTGTTTCCCTTTTTACGAGACTCCTCTAGTCCAAGTGCTGATTCAAATTCATAAATATCTTCATTTGCATCAATAATATTTTGGCTATGCATCGAGTAACAAACCTCAGTAGGGTTACGGAGCATTACTATTATTTTCGGGGTAATATTAAGTGCTTTTAACTCTTCGAAAATAGTGTCTGAATATAAATACCATACTGAACCGTCTCCATTAATTCCTTGTTCCTTAAAAAAGGATTGATAGTAATCTAAACTTGGTCTTTTTACTTTATAACCCAAATCATTTCCAAAGTAATGAATCTCTTTAGGAGACATGTTTACCTCTGGATGTTGCGATAAATAATAATGCAATGCGGTAGTTCCACATTTAGGAGCGCCTACGATTAAAAAATGGGGAAGTAATTTATTGTGTATCACAATATAGTTGGGTTGATTTTTGTTTTTCGAATTACAAAAATAAGCATCACAACATTCCAAAGTATCATGGAGGTTGAAGTTGCTATTGCTGCTCCTTGAATTCCAAATTTAGGTACGAGTAAACTGTTTAAAATAAGATTGGATAAAATTCCTAAGGTCAAACCTATAAAAACATATTTTTCAAGCTTAGCCATTGTGAGTATATAACCTACAGAACCTACTGCTACATTAAAAAGCTGACCAAAAGATAAGATAATAATTGTTGTAAATCCAGAGGTGTATTCACTTGTTGACTTCCCAAAAAGACTAAGAAGGTTTTCCCCGAAAAGTAGTAGTACTACTAAAACTAATGCGCTTAGAAAGAATGATTTTCGAACATTTGGTTTAATTATTTTTTGTAATTCATTTACATCTCCTTTTTCCTTAAAATGTTTTGCATATTGTGGTACAAGGACTTGATTTAGAATAACGATTCCAAATCCAGAAAAAGCAGCGAATTTGAAGGCGACTCCATAAATGGCATTATCAATAGGTCCTAAAATTTTTGAAATCATTACAATATCAATTCTTTCATTAATTGTATATAGTAACCCTATAGGTAATAGGAGTAAAGCTTGTTTGAACCATTTTGGCTGATTATTAAAGTCTCCGATTGTTATTCCTTTAAAAGAATTAATAATCGCATAAATTAATGAACATATTAAAATACAGCTCAATACATAAAGAAGGGTTTCGGGATTAATACCCAATCCTAATAATGGCAAGATCAGAAGGCTTAATAACAGTAGAGCTGGGCGAATAAGAACATCAGGGATAATTGATTGATATACTTTGTTCTGACTTTGTAAAACAGATTTGAAAAATGTGTTTAATGAATAAATCGGGATTACTAAAAGGGCGGCTTTTAGGCCATTAAAATTATTTAATCCTTTTACCCAATTGAGCCTTGTTACGCCATAATACCAAATACAACTAAATAGTACTGCCGTTGAAAGAATTGTGATTGTAGCTTGTTTACTGAAGTTATTTAAAGCCAATTTATCTAGGCTTATAGCTTCTCTTTGTGCTAATGATTGATAACCAAGAGGTATTATAACCATTGCTAAAGTTATAATGGAAATAAAATATTGAAAAAACCCAACATTTTCTTGAGACATCACTTTAGTAATTGCCCAATTAAACAAAAAACTAAAGGCCATGCCTAATGCGAAAATACCTGCGGTACCTCTTAATATTTTCGATATGGATTTAACTTTGTTCAAAATTTAATAGAGTTGTAAACTTTGTTTAACTCTTTTCCTATAAACTCCTCACTAAAGTTTTGTTCAGCATAATTTCTAATTTTAACGCTATCCCAAGTAGTAGTCATTGCCTCATTCATAGCAGAAACCAGTTGCTCTTCCGAATTTGGTTCGATTAAAATACCTCGTTCGGAATTAATTATTTCATTAATTCCACCAACGTTTGTTGATATAAATGGTGTTCCGCAAGCGAAAGCCTCTACTATTACGCAAGGAAGGTTTTCATAATTACTAAATAAAAGGCCTGCAAAACTTCTGTTAAATTCTTTACAAATAACGCTAGCGGGAACTCTTCCTAAAAATAGGACTTGCTCATTTAAATTGAGTTGATTCACTAATTTTTTAATATCTTTTTCATCAACACCACCACCAGCTATTTTTAATTTAATATTTGGATTTGGTTTACTGAATAAGGCAAATGCTTTTATAATTCCTGAAATATTTTTTTGTTTATTTTCTAAATCAGCAACAACTAGGAACTGTTTTTTTGGCTTATCCTGAATTATAAAATCGTTCGTGTTGACCACATTTCTTACAATATTGTAATTATCACCTATTCCGTGTTGTTCTAGTGCTCTTTTTAAATCTAAGCTTACAGGCAGTATAACTTCGGCAAGCTTCGCAATTTTTGGTATGGTGATCTTTAATAATTTATTCTTTTGATACCTCCCGTCTGATTTTAAATACCCAGTCCAATGCTCAGTAACAATAAAGGGAATGGCATATTTTTGTTTAAATAATTTAGCGATAATTCCAACAGGGTTAATAACGTTACAATGAACAATATCGGGATTAAATCCTTTTTTAATTAATAATTGTAATCCAATTTCATGATATTTTTTGTAACGTCTTATTTTTAAAATACTACTAATTCCTTTTAATGAAGAGCTTATTTTAGGATAGGTTATAATCATTTCTTTAATTCCACCTCCTTCTTTAAAGGAAGTTTCATACTTTGTGATTTTAGAATTACTTCTTACGATTAAAACGGCAACATTATTTAATGTCGCTGCTGCATAAGCATGACGCTTTATAAAAATCCCTAAAGTAGGGTCTTCATCGTTTGGATACCAACTTGATATGAAAAGAATATTATTAATGTTTATTTTTGGCTTAAGATTTGTTTGTAAAGTTAACAGTAAAATTAATTCTAAGGTGATTTTAACCAACGAATAACAATTCTGAAAATTTTACGTAATATTGGCGTGTGTGTAAATAATTATATTGTGTAGTTCATTATGAAAACTTTAAGTGTGAAAAATTATTTGATTCCTTTCTTTTTTATCGGTGCAATTTTCTTTGCCCAAAACTCTTACGGGCAAACTTCTTTAGATGATATCGAAAAACAGCGTAATGCTTTAAAAAAGAAGCTAAATGAGGAGCGAAAGGAAAAGGAGAAGGAAATTAAAAAACAAGAGATTGAATATAAGAAGTTTGTTCAGCAGAAGCGTGAGGCTGAGAAAGCCAGGAAAAAGCAGCTAAATCGTGAAACAAAGCTTACGGAAGAGTACAAAAAAAGACAAGAGAAAAAGCGCCAAGCCGAAGCGAAAGAATCATTGAGACGTCAGGCTATTGCTAAAAAAGAAAAAGAACGAAAAGCTGCTGAAGATAAACGCCAAAATACTCTTTTAGCTAAAGAGAAATCGGCTGAAGAACAAAGAATTGCAGCTGAGTTGTCGAAGAGAAATATTGCGGAGGCTGAGCTAAAAAGATTAGAAGAAGACCATGATGAAAAAATGGCCATTCAAGATGCAAGACAAAAAGAAAGCGAAAAGAAATACAAAATAGAGGTGGAAAGTATTGAATCTAATATGACTGACCTTGAGAAAAAGGCTTTGGAAAGAGAGCAGAAATTGAAGGTATATTATGATGCGAAAAAGAAAATTCAAGAAGAATTAAATGAAAAGAAGCTGAATGATACTGAAAAAGAATCCGAAGTAGAATTTACAGCTCGAAAAAAGAAAGAGTTAGCTAAGTTAAATGAAAAGATAGAATCTGAAACCCATGAGAAAAAACTACAATCTACTGATGAGGAACTTTCTTCTCGATTGGATCAAGTTTTACAAAAACAAGACGCAGCTAACAATGCTTTAGAGTTATATAGAGCAGAATCTAAGGCTAGGAGGAAAGAAGAGGAGAAAAGGTTTAATGCTGAATTTGATAAACTAGTAGCCGAGCAAAAACACAGAAAAGAAATAGAGGCGTTTAAGGCTAAACAACGAGCTAAAGAAGAAAAGCAGCGTGCAGAGTTTGAGGCAAAAAAGAAAGCTATAGAAGATGCTAAGAAAAGAGAAATAGAAAAGAAAGAGGCTGAGAAAAAAGCAATTGCTGATGCACGAAGGTTGGCTGAAGAGAGAAGATTAAAAGAGCAGTCTGAAATGGTTGGTAGATTTGAGGCTGAATTAAAAAAAGCAGAGGAAGAAGCTGAGAAAGCTGAGAAAATGTTAGAAGAATTAAAAAAGCAAGAAGAATTGGATGCAATAGAGCGAGTGAAAAGGAGGGATAAGGAATTGGAGAAGTTGCGGAAAGAATTAATGGGAGATTAAATAAAAAAGGCGAAACAAATGTTTCGCCTTTTTTATTGTCTTTTAAATTGCATCTAAATAATACCAGGTATCCTCTATTTTTATAAACCTTGAGTTTTCATGAATTACTTTTTTGAATATTTTCTCTCTGAAAGTAGCTTTAAATTCAACAGTTCCTTCTGAATCTGAAGAAGTACCTTTTGTGCTATTTAAAATTTCCAGACCTAACCATTTTACAGATTTCCCCCATCTTTCAATTGACTCTTTTTCTGCTAAGTTCCTTGTTTGGGGTGCTTGACTTTTATGTAAATAATCTCCAAGCCCAAATTTGAATGCAGAATACCTAGATCTCATAAGTTGTTCGGCTGTTTTTGCATTTTTTTGATTTTCGTGAATTCTTCCACAACAATCAGTGTAAATATTCTCTTTTCCGCACGGACACGACAACTCTTCTTTCATTTATTTCAGTGTTTTTTAAAAATAAAGTCTAGCTATTTAGTCGTACTTGCTGTTATTACTTTATATTTAGTACTAAATTAAAAATAAAATTAAATATGATTAAAAACTTACTTTTAGCAGTGTTAGGGACAGCAGCTATGTCTGCCTCTGCACAATTAAATCTAGCCGGTGACGGTTATACGTTAACAAATTCAAGTGGAACGTCAAATTGCTATAATGCTTGGGGAGCTAGTAATGGAGGTATTATGACACACGGTTCTACAATAGTTCAGCCAACTTCAGGTTTTTATTTCCCAACACAAAACGGTCCATTAGAATTAGTTTCAAAAACAACTACTAATCCTGCATCAGCTACTTGGTTTAGTCTTCCTATCATTACAGGAACTGGAGATGATGCTCAATGTACTAACTTTTACAATGAGGATACAGGGATTAATATGTCTTCTAACGGTAAGGTCACTATTACAGCTGAAGCAAATGAAGTAGGAACTGTTTTGGAGATTTATTTAGGTAGTTTAGGTCAATGGGCTCCAGAGACTTCAACTTGGTGGGAATCAAATGGTACAGATGGTTCTATACTTGCTAGTTATACTTTCACAACTGCAAATACTGCTGAGACTTTCACTTTAGATTTTGATGCAATTGATGCAACTGTATGGGGCGCCTGGACTGGTAAATCTAAAGTTCAGTCAATTGGTTACAAATCAAATACTCCCACTGCAACAATTTTAGTCGCTGAACTTAAGTTTGGAGCTGATGCTGATTCTGATACTGATGATACTGATGATACTGATGACACTGATGACACTGATGATGCTGATGGTCAAGCCTGTACAGATGTTTCAGATCACGGTCATGGAACTTGGTATACTAATTTAGAAGATGAAAACCATCCGCAATTCACTGGAAAAGTTAAATGTAGTTTTGAAAGAAACGATATTTTGGGAACTAAGTACGGAGCTTTAGATAAAGGTTTATTAATTGATGAAAATGGAGCAACTCCATATTGTGGTATGTGTGTTGAGGCAACTGGAGATGCAGGAACTGCTATAATTCAAATTGTTGATGAATGTCCTGATTGTTGGGATAGAGAATTTGAAGGAGGACCTGCTATTGTTGGTACGAATACTGAGTTTGGTGATATTGATTTAAGTCCATCTGCATTTACTGCTGTTGTTGGTGAATTAGATAAAGGTATTGGGAATTTTGATTGGGAAGAAGTTTCTTGTCCTTTCACAACTCCACTACACATCATCGCTCAAGGGTCTAACCAATGGGGTGTTAAAGTAATTGTTGGTAATCATATTAACAGAATAAAAGCTGTTGAGGTTAACCAAGCTGGAATTTGGTATTCTTTAGTTAGGGGAGTAGATAATGGATGGACTAGTTACCATTTAGCAGAAGGAACACTTAATGAAGTAACCAAAAAATTTAAAATAACTGATATTTATGATGAAACCATTGAGGTTTCTGGAATTGACTTTTCTCTAAATCCAACAAACTCTCAAACTGACGCAACTGGATCAGTAACAAACTTTTCTAAGTGTTTAGTTACTGCCGATGGAAACATTAATAGTTTAGATTATGTTACAGTTTATCCTAATCCAACTAATTCTACCGTTGTTTTTGATGGAGTTAAAGAAGTTCAAACTATTCAAATTTTAAATTTGAACGGTCAAGTTGTTGCTTCTCAGTTCTTAAATGGAAATATGGAAAGAGTCGGTCTTGATGTTTCAAACCTATCTGCAGGAATTTATGTTGCTAAAATGACAGGAAATAACTCAGCAGGAATAGTAACTTTTGTGAAAAAGTAACTTGAAATTATTTTAGAATTAAATTAAAAGGGGGCTAATTAGCTCCTTTTTTTTTGTTTTTCACTTTTTAATTTACTTTGAAAATCTATAGATTTTCAAAGTAAATTAAAAAGTGATTATAGTTTAGGTTATAATAGTTATTTTGAATCACAAGTAGTTACTGACGATTCTTGTTTTAAACAAAAAGGAGGGGTGATTGGTATGTATGCTCTAAAGTTTAGTGCTCTTGTAAATTGTTACTTCAGCAGAACTAAAATGCAATTCGATTATAATAAACTTAAACAGTTTAATTATAGCAGTGATAAATCTGAATCTAGAATTACTTCTGTAATTGTCAAATGTAAATTTAATCAACTATTTGGAGTTGATCTTAATTGGTTGCCAATTTCTATCTTAGTTAAATTCGTTTTAGTTGAAACTACCGACTTAATAAAAGGGGGTTTAAAGTAGGAAGTTTTTTTATTAAGGTTATTGATGAATATTATTCACCTGTCTTTTTATAGTTGATAAGATTATATTCCTGTGCACTGAGTTTATTAAAGATGTTAATTTAATATCTGTTGCAAATTACCTCCAGATTGTCATTTGGATAAGCAATGCTATGTTTTTTTATTTAATTTTTATAGAAATTTATTAAGAGAAAAAATTTAAAAAAAATCAGTAGGTTTTAAATTTTATAAATTGAGGATTTTATTAATTAAGCAGACGGTGAGACTATTTGTCCAAAAATTTTTTCACTAGTTTAAATAAGTTAATGCCTTTATTAGCTATTATACCGATCGTAGAAACTGAAATATCAGTTATGGTATATATTCAATATGTACTTACCTACTTTATTTGCTACAAAATAAAAATCAGTACTGGAGTGAAAGAGGAGTAACGATAGATTGCTCCATCACCAAAAGAGAAATCAAATTTTGTTGTTGAGTTAAAGTTTTTGGCAATTAGTCCAAAGTTTTGTGCGTTATCGCTTACTCCAGTAAAATCTGTAGATGTCTCTGTTGTAATATGAGATGATTGCTAATCATATTTGCTGTTCTTAATTCCCTGTAATGGTAACATTTAGGTCAATTTAAATATTACTCGAATTGTTTATTGGCCTGAAGTGTAGATTTCACTTATCCTATTTACAAATTTTATTTTTAATTTAAAATCGAATACTACAGTTGCTTTGAATTGAATTGTAGCGCTGGTTGTATTCTCGAAATCGACTTCAGCTTGAACAGGATCATCTTTTTCGATGATAAAAGTTAAAGAACTTTAGCCTCGTTATAAAGCTATAGCTGTGTAAATGTATGAGGAGCTAATGAAATTGTGATTGATGTTGAGATAATGTTTTTCATTATAAGCCGCGAATTCTTGCGGATTTTCGTGAATTTTGTCACCAAAAATAGACGGTCTGCAGTTTATTGATAAATACTTAAAACTTCGGTCTTTATTAGTTGTTTCTTCCGATGGATGTTTTATTTTTACCTTTTAATTTAGAAAAAAACAGATATGTCAGACGATAAGAAAGTAATATTTTCGATGTCAGGAGTTTCAAAACTTTTACCATCAGGAAAACAAATTTTAAAAAATATTCATTTATCCTTTTTTTACGGTGCGAAAATCGGGATTCTTGGATTAAATGGATCTGGAAAATCAACTTTATTAAAGTTAATTGCCGGCGTTGATAAATCTTATCAAGGAGATATTAGTTTCTCTCCAGGGTATTCTGTTGGTTATTTGCAGCAAGAGCCTGAGTTAGACGAAACCAAAACAGTTAAACAGATAATTGAGGAAGGTGTACAGGAAACTGTTGATGTCTTAAAAGAATTTGAAGAGATTAACAATCTTTTTATGGATCCAGATATTTTGGAAAGTCCAGAAAAGATGGAGAAGTTAATTGATCGTCAGGCAAAAGCTCAAGAAAAAATAGATCTTCTAGACGCTTGGGAACTTGATAACAAGTTAGAAAGAGCAATGGATGCATTAAGATGTCCAGACGGAGATGCTTCTGTAAAGAACTTATCAGGGGGAGAGAGAAGAAGAGTTGCATTATGCAGATTGTTATTAAAGCAACCAGATATTTTATTATTAGATGAACCGACTAACCATTTAGATGCAGAATCTGTTCAATGGCTAGAGGTTTTCTTATCTCAATACCAAGGAACTGTAATTGCCGTAACGCATGATAGATATTTCTTAGATAACGTTGCTGGTTGGATTTTAGAATTAGACAGAGGTCAAGGTATTCCTTGGAAAGGGAATTATTCAACTTGGTTAGATCAAAAAGGAAAGCGATTAGCGCAAGAAGAAAAAACTGAAAGTAAACGTCAGAAAGCCTTAGCTGAAGAATTGGACTGGGTTAGACAGGGTGTAAAAGGAAGAGGTTCTAAATCCAAAGCCAGATTAGCGAATTATGAAAAAATGATGAGCGAAGATGGTAATTCTAAACTGGAAAGTTTAGAAATGTACATTCCCAATGGACCTCGTTTAGGTAATGAAGTTATAGAGGCTATTGATGTTTCAAAAGGTTTTGATGACCGATTGTTATATGAAGGACTAAACTTCAAATTACCTCCAGCAGGAATTGTTGGTATTATCGGGCCAAACGGTGCTGGTAAAACAACAATGTTCAAAATGATTATGGGAGAAGAAACGCCCGATTCAGGAACCTTTAAAGTAGGTGAGACAGTTAAGATTTCTTATGTTGATCAATCTCATGAGGCTATCGATCCTGAAAAGAGTGTTTATGATGTTGTTTCTGATGGATTAGAAAATATAGATCTCGGAGGAAAAGTGATGAATTCAAGAGCTTATGTTTCAAGATTCAACTTTGGAGGTTCAGATCAAAATAAAAAATGTGGAGTATTATCTGGTGGTGAAAGAAATAGGCTGCATTTAGCACTTGCTCTAAAAGAAGGTGGTAATGTATTATTATTAGATGAGCCAACGAATGATATTGATGTAAATACATTAAGAGCATTAGAAGAAGGTTTAAGTAATTTTGCAGGATGTGCAGTAATTATTTCTCACGATAGATGGTTCTTAGATAGAGTTTGTACGCATATTATCGCGTTTGAAGGAGATTCTCAAATTCACTCATTTGAAGGTGGTTATACTGAATACGAAGAAAATAGAAAGAAACGTATGGGTGATACAGGACCTAAGAGAATTAAGTTTAAGAAATTAGTAAAGTAGGAGTGTAATATTGTTTGTAGTTAATGGATTATTAATTTCGATGCAGTTTTATTTTTCAAATTGATTTTACTTTATGAGTAAGCCTAGTATACCAAAAGGAACAAGGGACTTCATGCCTAAAGAAATGGCAGGAAGGAACTTTATTTTTAATACTGCTAAGTCGGTATTTAAAAAGTTTGGATTTCAACAAATTGAAACTCCAGCGATGGAGAACCTTAAAACTCTTACTGGGAAGTATGGAGATGAGGGTGACCAATTAATGTTCAAACTTTTAAATAGAGGAGATAAGTTTAAAAAAGCAGTTAATAGTTTAAGTGAGCACTCGAAAGAGTCGGACTTTGCAGAATTAGCTTTGAAGTATGACTTAACAGTTCCTTTTGCGCGCTTCGTAGTTCAAAACAGAAATGAATTAACTTTCCCTTTTAAAAGGTATCAAATTCAACCCGTTTGGAGGGCTGATCGACCTCAAAAAGGAAGATATAGAGAGTTTTACCAATGTGATGTTGATGTTGTTGGAACAGATTCCTTATTATGTGAAGTTGAGTTTATTCAAATTTTCAATGAAGTTTTAACAGCGTTAAAAATCCCTGGATTTAGTATTAAGTTAAATAACAGGAAAATTCTGGCAGGTATTGCTGAAGTTGTAGGAGAAGCAGATAAAATTATTGACATCACTGTTGCTATTGACAAATTAGATAAAATAGGCTTGGATAAAGTAAATGAAGAAATGATTGCTAAAGGTGTTTCACATGGCGCAATCGAAAAACTTCGTCCGGTTATTGAATTGTCTGGGAGCTTAGATGTAAAGGTTACTAGCTTAAAATCTTTTTTAAAAGAGAGTGAAATAGGAATGAAAGGTGTTGAAGAATTGGAATTCATTTTCAATTATGCATCAAATTTAAATGTTGCGCATGCACTTGAATTGGATGTAACACTTGCTCGTGGATTAAACTATTACACAGGTGCTATTTTTGAGGTTACTTGCGAAGGTTTTAAAGGGAGTATTTGTGGTGGAGGTCGTTACGATGGTTTAACTGATCTTTTTGGCTTAAAAGGCGTGAGTGGAGTTGGAGTCTCGTTTGGAGCAGATAGAATTTATGATGTGTTATTAGATAATAATCTTTTTCCTGAAAATGGACTAGAAGCATTAGATGTGTTTTTTGTGAATTTCGGAGAGAAAGAAGAGCGCTTTGTAATGCCATTAGTTTCGGAGTTAAGAAAAGAAAATGTGTCTGTTGAAGTTTATCCTTCAGCTGCTAAAATGAAGAAACAAATGTCGTACGCAAATGCTAAAGACGCTCGTTTTGTTGTTCTAGTAGGAGAGTCTGAGATTGAATCGGGACTAATAAGAGTTAAGAATATGGAGTCTGGAGATCAAACTGATATTACGTTTGATGTATTTATGGATATGATGAAATAATAGAACGTAACTTTTTTTCAATTTTTTGCGTTAATAAAATGCAAGTTAAGTTAATTAGTGAATTAATTAAATTAGGCGAGAGTAATCTCGCCTTTTTTTATGCCCTAGAGTTTAAAACATTTTCACTCTTTTTGAGTATAACGAATAATACTTGTAACAGCTAGAAAATGAAAATAGGTTTATTTGGTTTATTATTTATTTCTCAAATTGTTATTTCTCAAAACTATAATGTCCCTAAAAATGAAATAGCATTAAAGAAGGATGGCTATTTTTATGCATATAATCAAGGAAGAAAAGTTTGTAATTGGATTGGTTACACAATAACGAATGCAGATGTTGTAGGTAATGAACCACCCTTAATACTTTTTCATAAAGATGATTCAATCGTGAATTGTGCATCGCCTTCAGATTACGTAGGATATAGCTACTCAATGGGAAGTTTAAAACCGCGTAGTGCGGCAAGAAATTCTGCTAATGAAATGAACGCTGTTCATAATATGTTAAACGTAGCGCCGATGAATATGGCATTTAAAAAAGGGGCTTGGAGGATTTTGGATAATATGATCGCCGGATGGGCTGTTACTTTTGATAGTGTTTTTGTGATTACTGGACCAATTTATGATTTATTGGAACCTAAAATGATTGGTGATGGGAGAGTTAATGTCCCCGATAAGTTTTTTAAAGTTGTATTAGTTCGAAATGGCTTAGATTTAGGTGCTATTGGATTTATAATTCCAAATTCGAATAAAGCAAATAATTTACAACAGTATTCTATGTCAATTGATAGTGTAGAGAAGTATGTTGGCTACAATTTTTTTGCCGATTTACCCGAGTATTTGGAAGGCTTTATCGAAGAGGCTATTAATACTGACTTATGGAAAGATCAATCAGTCTCGTTTAAATTAAAATCAGCTTATAATCGGAATAGTCAATGTATAGCTGCCGAAAAAACAGATGAACGTTGTACGACTCAAACAGATTGTGTTACCCAGAATTGTTGGAAACACGGTTGTGATCTTAAAAAGTAGACGATTAAAACAGTAATGTATGTGCGCATTCAATAGATGATAGGGCAAAAAAAAAGCCTCACATTTATATGTGAGGCAATTTTCAAAGAAAAATTCTTTTCTTAATACATTAGCAAATTACTTTGCAGTTGTATCCACTACTGCAGTAGTGTTCGCGTCAACAGCGTTCGTGTCAACAACAGCAACTGTGTCAGCAACAATAGTAACTGGAGCTACTTTAGCAGCTGTATCTACAGCAACAACATTTGTGTCTGCAGAAGCATCTGCACCTTCATTGTTTGCAACCTCAGTTCCACCACATGAAGCTAAAAATGCAACAACAGCTAATGATAATAATACCTTTTTCATAATAATCAATTTTTACCGTTCAAGTTAATCAACGCAACAAAAATATAAAAATATCCGTACTAACAAATATTTAAAGCGTAAAATTTGAATTTAATTATTTTTAACTTTTTAAATCAAGTTTAATTTTTAAGAGAAAACTTTAAAAAAGTTCTGTGATTTCCTGTTAGTTTTAACGAATTATCATTGATTTCGTAAAGGGAAATACTATCGATTAATAATTTTTTTGCTTCTGTAGAAACTGTCGAGTCACAACAAAATTGAGTAAAAGTTAGCGGGGCATGAAAATTAACTTTCTTTGAAATTTTTGTAAATGAGCTATTAAAACTGTTTTTATCCAATTGAATTGTATACAGTGAATCATCGTAAATTATTAAAGTGCAGTTTGTGGATGAAACATTAGTTACGAGTCCATCTCTATTTTGAACATAGGATTTCAATTCCCAGCTATTTTCTAATTTAGCATTCTTATTTTTTGAACAAGCAAATGCGGTAATTACGATAGCAATTGAAACAAGTGTTTTCATAAATACAAAAGTATTAAACCTTTTTTATAATTACGGCAGAAGCTCCACCACCACCATTGCAAATTCCTGCGGCACCATATTTAGCTCCAGTGTTTTGTAAAATATTAGATAATGTAACAAGAATCCTGGCTCCTGAACACCCTAGTGGATGCCCAAGAGAAACCGCTCCTCCATTAATGTTTACTTTATCTGGTGATAGATTTAATATTTTTATATTTGCTAGTCCAACAACGCTAAAAGCTTCATTTAATTCAAATACGTCAATTTCGTTTGTTGTTAAATTTGCTTTTTTTAATGCTTTTGTAATAGCCTTAGAAGGGGCTGTTGTAAATCGTTCAGGCTCAATAGCGGCATCAGCGTAACTTATAATCTCTGCAATTGGGGTAAGCCCAAGTTCTTTAACTTTTTCTTCACTTGCCAAAATTAAAGCAGCAGCCCCGTCATTTAATGTAGATGCATTTGCTGCAGTTACTGATCCATCTTTTTGAAAAACAGGTCGAAGGTTAGGTATTTTTTCCAGTTTCACGTTTGTGAATTCCTCATCTGTATCCATTATCATAGGATCACCTTTTCTTTGCGGGATTTCAACAGAAATCACTTCATCTTTAAACGCGCCATTATTCCATGCTCTAGCGCTTCTTTTGTAAGATTCAATTGCAAAATCATCTTGCTCTTTCCTAGATATATTATGTTCTTTCGCACATAACTCAGCGGCATTTCCCATGTGGTAATCATTGTATACATCTGTTAAACCATCTTTTACTAATCCGTCAATCATGTTTACATTTCCGAGTTTTGAACCCCATCTCATATTGTCTGTGTAGTAGGGTACTTGTGACATGTTCTCCATTCCTCCAGCAACTACAATGTCATTGTCGCCTAGCATAATTGATTGCGCGGCAAAAATTACTGATTTCATACCAGAAGAACACACCTTATTAATTGTAGTTGCAGGAACTGTATTGGGAATATTGGCTCCCATCGCCGCTTGGCGCGCAGGAGCTTGTCCTGTATTTGCTTGCAGTACATTTCCCATTAAAACTTCGTTTACATCATTAGGATTAATCCCAGCGTGCTTAATCGCTCCTTTAATAGCAATACTTCCTAGTTGGGTTGCTGGTGTTTTAGATAGCTTCCCTCCAAAAGATCCAATTGGGGTACGAACTGCAGAAATTATGTAAACTTTTTTTAACATAATAGAATATTTGGAATTAATTACGTGAAATTTGCAACAAGGTTTAACTATGAATTGGAAAACAGTTTTTTTAATGATAATATCCACAGTTGCTTTCGCAATTGTAAATTCTATCATTAAATATTTTGAAGAGTATAGCGAGTTTCAGCTTGTTTTTTTTAGGTGTGTAATATCTCTAATTATTTCAGTTTTTCAATTGAGGCTTCTGAAAATTAGTCCTTGGGGAAATAACAAACCTGTATTAATATTAAGAGGATTTGCAGGAGTTCTTGCTTTGATAATGGGGTTTGTTTTGATAAAAAATGTCCCTTTGGGAACAGCGATAATGCTTAACTATTTATCGCCAATATTTACTGCTTTTATCGCCGTTTTTTGGTTGAAAGAAAAAGTAAAACCGCTCCAATGGTTTTATTTGCTTATTTGTGTGTTGGGAGTTTGGATTCTAAAAAACGGCGAATTAAGTCTAACATTTAATTTATTGCTCTTAGGTTTAGGAGCTTCTAGCTTGGCTGGTTTAGCATACAATTGCGTTAGAGTTTGCAGGACAACAGATCATCCTTTAGTTGTTGTTTTGTATTTCCCGTTAATAGGAACTCCAGTTGCACTTGTTTTAACATTATTATTTCAAGAATGGATTTGGCCAACGGCTTTTGATTGGATGATTATTGTGGTTTTAGGAACTTTAACGCAGGTCGCACAAATAACTTTAACAAAAGCATTACAATCAGATAAAGCAGCAAACGTAACTGTATTGAAGTATTTGGGTGTTGTGCATGCGTTTATAATAGGTTGGTTATTTTTTGGTGAGCAAATTTCTATTTTGTCAGGAATAGGGACTTTGGTCGTTTTAATGGGCGTTGTGCTGTTTAGCTGGAAGAGACAATTGAAAACTATTGATTAAATTTAAACTCGAAAAAAAAAGTTTATGAAAATTATGTTTGATCAATTGCGCCAGACGAGAATGAATATGTTAACGTTTTTAGAAAAAAATAAAGACCGTGCATTTGATATTCCAACAGGTTATAATAACAGTATATATTGGAATATTGCTCACTGTGTTGTAACTCAGCAATTGTTGTGTTACAAATTGAGTGGTAACAATATGATTATTGATGATGAATTGGTTGATTTGTATAGAAAAGGAACAAAGCCAAGCGGTAGTACTCCCTCTGTTATCGAAATTGGAAAAGTAAAGGATTTGTTATTTACTGCTGTAGATCAGCTGGAGAAAGATTATAACGAAAGTTTGTTTACAAATTACTCAGCTTATGAAACAAGTTTTGGTTTAACGCTAACAAGTATTGAAGAAGCAATTAGTTTCAACAACATTCATGAAGGAATACATTTTGGTTATTTATTGGCGATGGTTAAATAACTAACCTTTTTCTTTTGAAATAAGAAGAATTCCCAATATTACAACTGCAGTTCCACTTATTTGGAGAAGATAAAACTCTTCTCCCAAAACAAAATAAGCTAGAACTAAAACCCAAATTGGTCCAACGCTCGAAATTATAGCGGTACTGCTTGCTCCAATTTGCTTGATGGCCATACTCATCATAAAAGAGGGTAAGACAGTGCTGAAAACAGCTATAGCTAATGCTGTTGTGTAAACTTCCCAACGAAAATTAGTAATATCAATAGAATTTTGAATTCCAAAATGAACCAATACACCTAGGCAAGAGACAATCATGCAGTAACTGGTGAATTTTTTTGATCCAAATTTTGGGATTAGTTTTTCACTTCCCACAAGGTAAAAAGAGAAGGTTAGGGCGCTTCCAAAAATTAAGAGAGCTCCAAACCAAAAATCTTCATTGTCGTTCAAAGAAATTTTCTCCCAAAATGCAATACTAATTCCTAAATAAGTTAAAAGTATGGCAATCCATGTGTTGCGGGAAATTTTCCTTTTAAAGGTAATTGCAATTAAAATGGTTGTTATGGTTGGATATACAAATAGGATTAGTCTTTCCATTCCAGCTGAAATAAACTCTAATCCCCATAAATCTAAAAAGCTAGCAAAATAATATCCAATTATTCCTAGATAAACTAACAAAATCCAATCCTTCTTTTTTATCGGAGTAGCTTTTTTATTTGCGGTTGATTTAAATGCGAAGAACAAGTAAAAGGGTAGTGCAAATCCCATTCTTAAAACGAGCAACGATAATTTATCGACATCATATTGATAAGCGAATTTAATTAACACAGCTTTACTTGAAAACAAAAGTGCACCGCATAAAGCAATTAAAACGGCACTAGATTTGTTTTTAGTGACTTCGATCATTTTACTAAGATATTTTGAAATATTTATTAATTTGCAATTATGAATCGAAAGGAGTTTTTATTTAAGTCTGTTTTGGCGAGTGTTGGGTTAAGTTTGATTCCAAAATTAACGTTTGGAAAAGATAGTTTAACAAATCAAAAGCTAAACTTAATAGAATCTTTAAAGGTTTATGCTCAGGAGAACATGGAGCTGAATTTTAAAAAGGATTTCTTTTCTAAGTGGTCAAAAGATGAGTCTCCTCATTATTATTTATACGTTTCGGAAGCTCATCAAGTAAAATCTCCAAAAGGAATTAAAGATTATTTGTATTTCGGCCCGGATAAGGAAATGGCGATTGCAAAACAAAAGCATTATTTAGGTGAAGGATGTCACACTTTACTTTACACCAGGGATGGAGCGCATGATTTCACAGTGACAAATTCTTTATTAGCTTATGACAATGAGAGTATTGCGCTATTGCTTTTTCACGAAGCAGCTCATCAGCATTTTAAAAAAAGTAAAATGAATTTATTTTTGGAAGAAGGGGCGTGTGAAGTTTTTGGAACTTTTGGAGCTCAGTTTTTTGCAGAAGGAAATGACACGGTTGACCTTAAAAAAGTAAAGAAACTAAGTAAGATTTTAGAGAAATCTTACGAGGTGATAAATAAAACGATTGTAAGAATTGGGGCTGATGAAGATTTAAACGAAAAGCTATACAGAAGATTAGAAAACAAATTGTTTAATGACTTTAAGGATAGCGGCTCATTTATACAGCAACGATTTATTTACCCTGTTAACAATGCGTACCTCCTTAAAAACCAATATTTCGCTCAGTATTTTGATCTACTTAAAAAAGTCGCTGAAAAAGATAAGTTTATAAACACTTTCCTTTATACTTTAGAAAGTCTTCCTAAAAAACAAGATAAGGCAATTGAGGTTTTGAAAAGTAAAATATCAGCTGAATAAATTAAGCGTTTCTTTTCCTCTTCCAGCGCTTATGTGACCAAAGCCATAATTCTGGTTGGGCTTTTATGTTTCCTTCTAAAAACGAAGCGTAATGCTCAATAGCGGATTTGTCCTCATCTTCTGTAGGGATAAGTTTGAATTCTATTTCATAAAACCCTTTTTTAGGTTTAGTAACATGCGGGTAAATGAGCAATTGATTGCATTTTTTCGCCATTCTATCAGCTCCGATAAGAAAAGCTGTGTCCTGGTTTAAAAAGTTGATCCAATGCATTGAGCTTTTGCTCATTGGAGATTGATCTCCAATTACATACGTTAAAGTGATATTTCCTGCACGAGAGTTTTTAATTATTTCCTTAAAGCCAGATTTCGATTCGACGCATTGATTCCCAAAGCGCTCTCGCAATAAAAGCATGAAGTCGTTAAAGTAATTGTTTGATTGTTCCTGGTAAAATGAAATTAGTTTATGATCAGAACTAAGTGGGAGAGCGCACATCCATTCCCAGTTTCCAAAATGTGCTGCATAAAGTATGGCGCTTTGTTTTTGGCTGTATAAATCCTCTAATAAATCTAAATTCTTAAATTTATAACGTTTAACAATCGCCTTTTTGGAAATGGTTAAAAACTTAACCGCTTCCAAAAATGTTTCACAAAAATGATGATAAAAGTTTTTGGATATTTTTTTTATTTCTTGCTCACTTTTTTCAGGGAATGAGTTCTTTAAGTTCTGATTAATTACCTCTTTCCTATAACCGGCAAGATGATAAAGAATGAAAAAAGCAAAAGAAGCAAAGCCGTAAATAAACCAAAAGGGCAAGATAGACAACAAGTAAAATGGAGCGTATTTAAGATACTTTTTCAAATTACTTTTTGTTTGAATGTTGAAATAAAATATCTTTTTCACGCTTTGATAATGAGCTATACCCACTGCTTGATATTTTATCTAAAATAGCATCAATTTCATTTTGAGTAGCTTTTTTATGTGTGTTGTATTGATCATCAGACATCTTTTTCACTTTCTCCTGATTGTATACCACCTTCATTTTAGGCTTTGAGTAAAACAAATTTGAAAGTTTAGTAATTGTTTTACTCACTCCTTTCGTTATATCGTTTCCTTGTTTGAATGACGCTGAAAACCAATAACCAACTCCAGCACCTGCAAGGTGAGCAATATGTCCTCCCGTATTGGAATCGTAAAAAGAAACTAAATCGGATCCAACATAAGCAATTCCAATCCACATTAGTTTCACAGGGAACATTCCAAAAATCATCACTTTTGTATTTGGAGTGTAAGATGTGATTCCAATTGCAATCGCCATTACGGCCGCTGAGGCTCCGTAAGCAATGCCAGAGGCTTTAAAAAAAGGAGAAAGTGTTGTTGTCAAAACTAAGACTAAAGCACCTAATAAACCACCTAGGATATAAAGCCCGAATAATTGTTTTTGGCTAAAATAATTTAAGAATAATTTACCAAGAAAATAAAGTAAAACCATATTAAATAGCATGTGAAAAAAATCAACATGTAAAAACATATGGCTGATAAATGTATACGGTTTAATGAGTAGGCTTGTAATGTTATTTGTAGGTAAGGCTATCCAGTCCAAAATATCATTTTTTGTTGAGCCGAAGTTATTTCCGCTAATAAGACTAAACAGAATGCCTAAAACTGATATTCCTAAAAAAATGGCTGCATTGGTGTAGATAATTCTTGTGATTATATCACCATTTTTAAAATGTTGCTTAATATCTTGAATTATATCTTTCATTTAAATCAGGTTCTTTTTTTTCCATTCTTTAATAATTAACAAGCCAAACAATGCCCCTCCTAAGTGGGCAAAGTGTGCAATGTTATCTCCAGATGAACCTTGGAGACCTTGGAATAATTCATATCCAGCATAAAGTAGAACAAAATATTTTGCTTTTATTGGTACTGGAATAAACATGAGGAAAATTTGTTGATTTGGAAAAAGTAATCCAAATGCAGTTAGTAATCCAAAAAGAGCTCCTGAGGCTCCAACAGTAATGTTAAAGGTGTTATAATATCCATTAGATAGTTGTTGATCCGATATTCTTGCTTCTGCGTACCAAACGCTAAGTTGGTTTGCCATTTCATGGTTTTCCAGCATTTGTGATCCCATATGAAGTACGACAGCTCCAAATCCTGTAATAAGATAAAACAGTAAGAATTTTTTGTCGCCTAATTTTGATTCAATGGCACTTCCAAACATATAAACACCAAACATATTAAATAAGAGGTGCGTAAAACCTCCATGCATAAACATATGCGTTATTAATTGATAAGGTTGAAAGTCTGGAGATTTAAAAAAATGTAAAGCAAAATTGAAGGTGAAATCAGGTATGAAATTTTGCAAAGCAAAAACAACTACGTTTAGAATAATTAAATTCTTCGTAACAGGCGGTATGTTTTGAAAATTGATCATTTATCTAATTTATCACTTATTTCTTCGAACGTAAAGTTAAAAAATGTTGTTTTACCATATGGGTTGATAAACGGTGATTCGCATTCGAATAACTGATTTACTAACTCCGACATTTCTTCAACTTCTAATTTCTGCCCTTTTTTGATAGCAATGTTTCTACTCATACTTTTTGTTAGAGCTTCTCGTTTATCAATTTTAACCTCGTCACCATTTAATTTAAACTGCTCAATCAACTGTTCAATAAGTTGTTTCGCATTTAATTCATGAAGATCAGAAGGCAATCCGTTTACAACGAAATCAGTCGGTCCGAATTCATTAATATCAATCCCCATTTGTTGCAGCTCCGGTAAAACACTTTTAAGTAATTCAGCATCTGCCGCTTGTAAGGAAATAGATTCTGGAAATAATAACTGTTGAGATGATTTCTTTTGATCTTTTAATGCAGCTTGAAAGTATTCATATAAAACCCTTTCATGTGCTCTTTTTTGATCAATGAAAATTAAGCTTCCTTTGTAAAATGTTTGAATATATTGATTGTAAACTTGTTTTACAAAAGTAAACTCATTATTATCTTCCTTAATTAATTTAGGTTGTTCATGCTCTTCTTCAAATTCTATATCGCCCAACAAATCATCGAAATTTTCATTTTTTAAATCTTTGTCTTGTTCGTAAAGGTTCTTCCAATCAAAACTTCCTTTTGACGAACTTGTTTTAAATGAATTTCCAGAGCTCCAACTTTTCACTTCAACCTCTTTTGGTTCTTCAAATGGATTGAAGCTTGAGTCAACTTGAACTTTAGGCTCTGAAATAGGGCCACTAAATCCAGGGTCGTATGAATTAAAAGAAGTTTCTTGATTAAAATCTAAAGTAGGCGCAACCTTAAATCTGTTCAAACTTCTTTTTGTGGCAGCTCTTAGAATTGCGTAAATAGATTTTTCATCTCCAAACTTAACTTCAGTTTTTGTTGGGTGAATATTAATGTCAACTTCAGCTGGATCAATTTCCAACTGAATAAAATATGTTGGGTAAGCTTTTGGAGGAAGTAAATCATCCATAGCTTGAGCAATTGCATGGTTTAAATAACTGTTTTTGATGAAACGTTTATTCACAAAAAAGAACTGTTCTCCTCTTGTCTTTTTTGCAAATTCTGGTTTCCCGAAAAATCCAGCTACACCAACAATATCAGTATCTTCTTCAATTGGAACTAATTTTTCGTCAAAGCTTTTCCCAAAAACAGAAACAATTCTTTGTCTGAAGTTTCCTTTTGGTAAATTATATACCTCAGAATCGTTATTAATTAATTCAAAAGCTATTTCTGGGTGAATTAATGCAACACGTTGAAACTCATCAATAATATGTCTGGTTTCTACAGATGTAGATTTTAAAAATTTTCTTCTAGCAGGTATGTTGTAAAATAAGTTTTTAACGCTAACAGAAGTACCTATAGGAGTGGTAATAGCTTCTTGTTTTGTTATTTTACTTCCTTCGTTAATTAAATGGAAACCCAATTCATCTTTTGCTCTTCTTGTTTTCATTTCAATATGAGCAACGGCACAAACCGAAGCCAATGCTTCTCCTCTAAAACCTTTTGTGCACAGCGCAAACAAATCTTGAGCTGTGTTAATTTTAGATGTTGCGTGACGTTCAAAACTCATTCGAGCATCTTGTTCCGTCATTCCGCATCCATCATCAATTACTTGGATTAATGTTTTTCCAGCATCTTTAATGATTAACTGAATTTTTTCAGCCCCAGAGTCGATAGAGTTTTCCATTAATTCCTTAACTGCACTAGCAGGTCTCTGAATTACTTCACCAGCTGCAATTTGATTTGCAACTGCATCAGGTAATAAGTTTATTACATTCTCCATTATTCTAGTTTGCTTAATAAGTCTTCAAGTTTGTCAAAGTAAATAATCAACAAGCTCAGTATTACAGCTAGGATTATTGCTTTAGTCATAATTCTATTTCTTCCAGCCTTTTTGATGTCGCTAAATGGAATTCGATCATACCGATCGTACATTTCATTTGTGAATTTCTTTTGGGTAAAAGAAATGGTTCTTTCATTCGCTTCTTTCTTTTCAGAAGTGCTTTTTTGATATTGAGCCTTATGCTTATATCGCCTTGGCTTTCGAGCTTGAAAAAATGAAAACATTAAAACAAAGTTAATTAACCAAAATTTGAATCCACTAGGTCAGCACTGTCCTTTTGTTCACTATTAATCAACATTTTTAATGTTAATAGAATTTTCAACGTCATTTTATAGCTTTTTGCAATACTTTTAGTCCCAAAGTAGGGTTTACTTTAAAATCTATACTTACTGACCATGAAGTCCATTAAAGGATCGAAATTATTGTTGGGTCACCCAATTAGCAAGTTCTACAGTATGAAATTTTGTTGCTCATTGCAATTAAATTCATTTTAAATACGGTGTAAATCGAAGGTTTTTTTCTTAAATGGAACTTATTCATGCTTTATTTACTTCTTTGGAGAAGTAAAGTTTTTTTTAAAAAATAAAACACCAAATTTTAGAGGTTGACGAATACCGAGTATGTATTTAAAAAGAGAATCGATTTTTTAAATTCCATAATGATGGTCTTCAAAAAAGTGATTATTAAAAAAATCAATAGGATAAAAAACAGATATAGTGTCTAAATCCATTCAATTTAACCAATAACCAAATAAAGACCTTTCTAAGAGTATCTAATATGGCAATATTGTATTAAAGTTAAGTAGGGTGAAGCTGTTCTTTTTCCGACGGTTTCTTTTTTTTGAAAAATAGCTCTGTAGGTTGAAAAGAATACATTAAATTTGGGTCACTTTGAAAATTGAAAATTGAAAATTAAAAAATATGAATCTTCACGAATATCAAGGAAAATCAATCCTTAAGAGTTACGGAGTAGGAATCCAAGAAGGGGTTGTTATTGATTCTGCAGATCAGGCAACTGACGCAGCAAAAAAACTATCCGAAGAAACTGGAACTGAATGGTACGTTGTTAAAGCTCAAATCCACGCTGGAGGTAGAGGGAAAGGTACAGTTGAAGAGACTGGTTCTCACGGTGTAGTTTTAGCAAAAGGAATTGATAAAATTCCTGAAGTTGTTAACGGTATTTTAGGTGGACACTTAGAAACTGCTCAAACAAACGGAAAAGCTAAAAAAGTAAGTAAGGTATTAATTGCACAAGATGTATATTATCCCGGAGAGAGTGAAATCTCTGAGATTTACATGTCTGTACTTTTAGATAGAGAGTCAGGGCAAAACGTTATTGTGTATTCTACAGAAGGTGGAATGGACATTGAAACTGTAGCTGAAAAAACTCCAGAATTAATTTACAAGGAAGCTATTGATCCTGCTTTAGGATTACAAGGATTCCAAGCAAGAAAAATTGCTTTCAAATTAGGATTGTCAGGTGCTGCTTTCAAAGCAATGGCAAAATTTGTTAATTCATTATACAACGCTTATGTTGGATGTGATGCTTCAATGTTTGAAATTAACCCAGTATTAAAAACTTCGGATGATAAAGTTATCGCTGTTGATGCTAAGGTTACTTTAGACGAGAATGCATTATACCGTCATAAAGAGTACGCTGCAATGAGAGATGTTTCTGAGGAAGATCCAACTGAAGTTGAAGCTAAAGCTGATGAGTTAAATTACGTGAAATTAGACGGAAACGTTGGATGTATGGTTAACGGAGCTGGATTAGCAATGGCAACTATGGATATCATTAAGTTTTCAGGTGGTGAGCCAGCTAACTTTTTGGATGTTGGAGGTACAGCTAATGCTGAAAGAGTTGAAAAAGCTTTTAGACTTATTTTAAAAGATAAAAATGTTAAAGCTCTTTTAGTTAACATTTTCGGAGGTATCGTAAGATGTGATAGAGTTGCTCAAGGTATTGTTGACGCATACAATAACATTGGAGATATTAATGTTCCTATCATCGTAAGATTACAAGGAACTAACGCTATTGAAGCTAAGAAATTAATAGAAGATTCTGGATTAAGTGTACACTCTGTTACATTACTTCAAGAAGCTGCAGATAAGGTTGCTGAAGTTTTAGCAGTTTAATCAATTTCTAGAATTATATTAAAACCACTGGTCTTTGGCCAGTGGTTTTTTGTTTTTTGGCATTTACATTGTATGAGAAGATTCGAGTCATTGTTAAATTGATGTTAAAGGTTTAGTAAAAAGAAACAAAACGCTTATTTTTACAAAGTAAAAAAGTATACCATGAAAAAAATATATTCTTTAATTATTATAATGTTATTTACCATTGGTGGAGCTACTGCTCAGGGATATAAGATTAAATTTAACATTAAGAATCTTAATGATAGTATTGTTTATCTCGCTAGATACTTTGGGGATAATAAATACATTAAGGATACTATAGTTGTGGACGGGAAGGAAAAGTTCACAATAGAAGGTGATGAAGAGTTGGATTGTGGAATCTATTTAATAGTACGTGAAAAACGAAACGCTTATTTCGAGTTTGTAATTACTAATCAAGAATTCTCCGTTTTTTCCGATACTATTGATTTTATCAATAAAACGACTTTTAAAAACTCACCAGACAACGAATTACTTTACGAATACTTTAAGTTTTCTGGTAAGAAAGGTAAGATGATGGGGGATTCAACCTTATCTAAAGAGGAAAAGAGAAAAATAGGCGAAGAAGTTCAGACCTATAAAAAAGAATTTGTTAAAAATCATCCTGAAAATCCTATGGCTGTAGCATTTGCAGTTCAGGAAGATGTAGATTTTCCAGATTCAATTAAGAATAAGACAGGTGAAGATGCGGATAGAGAGAAGTATTATTACTATTTAAATCATTATTGGGATAAAGTTAATTTCAGTAGTAATTGCTTGTTAAGAACACCTGTTTTTCATGGTAAGCTTCAACGATTTTTCGATAATTGGGTTCCTCAGCATTACGATAGTATTCCAACTTATGCTGATGCTTTAATTGAAAAATCAAGAGTTAACGAAGAGGTTTTTAAATACATTGTTAATTACCTTACTTTTAAATGGGAAAGCGGAAAAGAAAAAAGAATGTGTTGGGATAAAGTATTTTATCACATGGCTCGAACTTACTATACATCTGAACCGATACAAGCTACTTGGGTTGAAGAAGGACAAATGGCTAAAATAAAAACGAGGGTACAAGATTTAAAACATTGCCTATGTAGTGAGTTAGCAGTGCCACTTCAGATGACTTATCAGGGTGGAAACTACGGTCCGGTTGGCTTAGAGGATACAAGTAAGGTGAGGCATGGATTATATGAAGTTCCTGCTGATTATGTTATCATGTGGTTTTGGGATTCAGATTGTGGACACTGTAAAAAACAAACTCCAGTTCTTTGGGATATGTATAAAAAATACAAGGATCAAGGGGAGAGTTTAGAAGTTTATGCCATAAACATTGAGCAGGAGACTGAGGGGTATTTAAAGTATTTAAGAGAACATAAGTACTCTTGGATTAATGTTCAGGATACGGCTAATTTAAGTAAGTTTAGAGATTATTACGATATATATTCAACACCTGTAGCTTTTGTACTTGATAAAGAACGGAAAATAATAGGTAAGAGAATAGATCCTGCTGCAATAGATAATTTTTTAAAGCAGGTGTTCGAAGACGAAAAAAAGAAGGGAATTAACGCTAAAAAGGAGGAGGAGTAATTCTCCTTTTTCTTTTTGTAATTAGTTTGTGACTTATATTTGTATCATCAAATTATATTAAAATGAAAATAGCTTTATTAGGATACGGGAAAATGGGGAAGGAGATTGAAAAAATCGCCGTTTCAAGAGGTAATGAAATTGTTTTAAAAATTGGTGCGGATAACTTAGCCGATTTAACACAAGAAAATTTATCGAAAGCTGATGTTGCTATAGAGTTCAGTACTCCTGATACCGCTTATTCAAATATTCAACTTTGTTTTACCTCAAATGTTCCTGTAGTTGTTGGTACAACAGGTTGGCTAGATAAGATGGAGGATTGTATTACTCAAACTAAAAAGGGGGCGGGATTGTTTTATGCTTCTAATTTTAGTGTTGGAGTAAATGTGTTTTTCGAGTTGAATAAAAAATTAGCAGAATTAATGAGGCCTTATGATGGTTATAAGGTTGAGATGGAAGAAATACATCATACCCAAAAGCTTGATGCTCCTAGTGGTACTGCAATTACACTTGCTGAAGGTATTTTTGAGAAAAACACCACTAAGAAGTCATGGGTGAACGAAGCAACAGAATCTGCTGATAAATTAGGTATTATTTCTAAAAGAATCGATAAGGTTCCCGGAACTCATGTTGTTACTTACGAGAATGAAATAGATGAAATTTATATAAAACATACGGCTCATAATCGCAAGGGGTTTGCCTTAGGTGCCGTTTTAGCATCAGAATTCATGAATGGAAAGTCTGGTTTCTATGGTATGTCAGATCTTTTAGGGATATAGGAAAACAATTTTAAAACAAAAAAAAGCTTCGAAAGAGGCTTTTTTTGTGTCTGTTATTTTATGGTTTCGAATGTTTAAGTAATGAGATTAAACAAAAGGCATTAGTTTCTTTTTATTTTTAGTAAAAGTGAATTTCCAATTACTACAACATCCGAAAATGCCATTGCCAAAGCTGCAATCATAGGTTTTAAAAATCCTAAAGCTGCAATTGGAATAGCTATAATATTGTAAAAGAAAGCCCAAAAGAAATTTTGTTGAATAGTTCGATAGGTTTGTTTTCCAACAAGTAAAGCTGTTTTCAAGGAGTCTAATTTTTTATCGACTAAAATAACTTCAGAACTATTAATCGCAATATCTGTTGCCGAACCAAATGAAACTCCAACATGAGCTAGGGCTAAAGAAGGAGCATCGTTTATTCCATCACCAACCATAATTACATTATGATTTTTATTTAGTTTTTCAATTATTTTTAATTTTTCTTCAGGTGACTTTTCATAATAGAAATCATCTAAATATAATTCTCGAGCTATTTCATCACAGTTTTTTCTTCTATCGCCAGATAGTAACATTGTTCTGTATCCATTTGATTTCAGCCAATTAATAGTCTCTTCAGCATCAATTTTAGCTTGATCTTTAATCCATAATTCTGCAACCACAGATGTTCCGTTAAATAAAACTAAATCTGATGTGAGTTCTCGAGATGTTAATGTTTTAGAATATTGATTAGATACAAGTTGATATAGATTCCCCTCAGTATCAGTTCCTTTAACTCCTTTTCCTCTAATCTCAATTACATCTTGTAAATAAATAGGACCCACTTCTTTATTTAATGCCTTTACAAGTGACTCTGCAATTGGATGATTACTCTGTTGTTCAAGTGATAATATGACTTGCTTAATTTTCTCTTCCGACTCTTTGTAGCAGTTTAATTTATTAAGAATAAACTCTCCTGTTGTGAGTGTACCTGTTTTATCAAAAACAATTAAATCGGCACTTGCTAATTTCTCTAATGTAGCACCTCCTTTTATAAGGACTCCATTTTTCGCTAATTTCCCAATACCAACCATTACTGCTGTAGGAGCAGCAAGACCCATTGCGCATGGACAGCTTATAACAAGAACTGCGATTGAATTCATTATTGCAGTTTGTAAACTGTATTCCAGCACAAATAAATTTAAAAAGAAGGCTAAGATTGAAGCACCAATAACAGTAGGTACAAAAATAGCGCTAATTTTATCACCAAGTTTTTGAATTTTGGGCTTTTGTATTTGGGCATTTTTAACAAGGTCGATGATTTGATCTATTGTAGACTCACCAAATCCTTTAGTAACTCTAACTAAAGCCGATCCAGAAATTACAGTAGTACCGCTAATAACATCCGTTAATGTATTTTTAAAAACAGGAATACTTTCTCCTGTAATTAATTTTTCATCTAATTCTAGTTCACCAGAAGCGATGATGCCGTCAACAGGAAGTTTATCTCCATTATTAATTCGGATAAAATCATCAATTTTTAATTCTTCAACTTTAACGCGTTCTATTTGTTTTCCATTTGAAACACGTCTAGCTATTCGAGGGCGAAGCTCTTCTAGATCAGATAGCGCAGAGGTTGTTTTTTTAATGGCATTTTCTTCCAGTAGATTTCCTAAAAGGACTAAAGTTATAATTGCTGCAGTTGTTTCAAAAAATAAATAATCGTGAATATTCCCTGTAATTACAAACGCACCATATACACTATAAAAGAAAGCAGATAAGAACCCCATCGAAACTAAAACGTTCATATTAAGAACTCTTGTTTTAATTCCAAAATAAGCACTCTTTAGAAAATAGACACCTCCAGATAGGATGACAGGAATCGTTAGGGCTAATTGTAAAATAGGGTTGTTTAATATAGATTCCTTTTCTACAACCATGTGCAGCATTAAAGGAATTGTGAAAACACAGGATATTAAGAAGAGGTATTTAACTTTTGAATTTTTTTTTTCATTCTCATTTTTTATAATAGTGAATCCGCTAAGTCTTATTGAAGACTTAACTTCTTTAATATCAATATCTCCAGTAAAAGAAGCTTCTCCAGTACTAAAATTAACATTGATTTCTTGACCACCTAATTTTTTAATTGCGCGCTCTACCGAGAAAGAACAATTAGTACAAGTCATCCCATCAATTTTCAATGTATGTTTTGGGTTTTTCTTCATAACAATAAAGTTAACGATAAGTATTGCAGTAAATTTGTTTGAAATTAAGTTTTTTTACTATCTTTGCAGTCATTATGGCGAGGTTAGCTCAGTTGGTTAGAGCATCGGTTTGTGGTACCGAGGGTCGCCGGTTCGAATCCGGTACTTCGCCCAGGATAAAGCTCCAGTTTTTACTGGGGCTTTCTTGTTTCTATATCTTTCTGTGATTTTATCGTTTTAGTCTAAAATTTAAGCCTACATTTCTTTTTTTTCAACGATTGCTTTTTCGTGCATACCAACGCATCCGTTAATCAATAGTTTAAAAATAAATTCTTGAAATTTTCAAATCAAATACAATGATTTCTTCTGTTTGTTTTTCTTTGGAGCACCTATTATACTATGTTTCAAACCAATTTAGCATACCGAGGCTTGGACAAAAGAAATAAGCCCAAAGCCTAGTGAAAAGCTATGTTGTTTTTTTGATTGGTAATGTTTTTTTTAAGAGAGGGTTTAGTAAGGTGAAGATGGTATTCTTTCTTTTTTTATAAATGTGTAATTATATAAATTGGCATGTTATTGTTGAGTTATTTAAGAAATCCATCCTATGTTTTTTTAATCATTAAACTTTTTGTTGTTCGGGGAGATTTTTAAAATATTCACCTGCGTTTTTAAATCCTAATTTTCATGAATTTCCCTCGAGTTAATAATATTATTAAAAAGATTGAAACTTTTAAATGAGATTAACATATAAGGGTACAAATTACATAATGGGAGTGATTTTTATTTAAGATGATGATTTAAGCGTGATACATTTAAAAATATTCCAATACATTCCCGATTTCCTCTCGAACGAAGAAGAACATTTATATTTTTTTAAAAAGAGTAGTGAAGGGAATGGCATTACCACAAGTGATTTAGTTGGATATTAATATGCATAATATTCAGAAATATGGGTTTTTAGAGGATCTTCGACATTATCAGAAATTTAAATATCTTGTTGTTCACATCATAACTACTTGGTTTCAAAACTTTACTATTTATAAACCTTGTCAATACCAAGTCTCTGAATGTCTTGTCAAAACACTTGATTTTGAGCGTTTCAAAATAACGGTAAAGAAATTAGATAACTTGTGGGGAGTTCTGAAATTATCCAATTTAAGTTAATGTTAGATACAATAAAAATATTGCTCGTTGAAGACGATGCTGCTGACGCTAGGGGTTTTGAAAGGTTGTTGGATGAAATAGAAGGACAATGCTCTTTTGAGTATTGTAGTAGTGTTGATTTGAGTTTAATTGCATTAAAGGAAAATCAATATGATATTGTTTTCTTAAATTATCATTTGCTCGTAGGAAATAGTTTTATTCTTTTGGATTATATCAAAAGTGAAAGTTTAAACATTCCTACTGTAATTATAACTCCCAGTTCCGCTCCCCAAATAGCAGTTGAATTAATTCAGAAGGGTGCCACAGATTACATTCCTAAAAGTTTATTAACTCCAGATGGGTTGTCTCAGAGTATTCGCGGAGCAATTCGACTAAAAGAGTTACAAGCCAAAAAAAACAAAATCGAAAACCGATTAAAGAGTATTGAAAATAGATTAGAAACTATAATTTCCAATACACCGATAATATTGTTTGTTTTAGATTCGAAAGGATTAATCCAAATTGGTTTAGGTAAATACTGGGAATCTTTTAATCCTCATGATACAGGATTAATTGGAATCGATTTTTCTAAAGCCTATTCAGATTTCGAGGCTTTGATTTTTGCATATAATGCATCTTTAGAAGGGAATTTAAAGGAATGTCAAGTAGAAATAAATGATGTTATATTTGAAGTGACTTTTACGCCGAGATTAAATGACAAAAATGAATTAATTGAAGTTTTAGGACTTGCTCTTGATATTACAAATCATGAAAAAGGAAAAGCAGCTCTTTTAAAAGCAACCAAAATTGCAGAAAAGACATCGCAAATGAAACAAGATTTCATTGCAAATATGTCGCATGAAATTAGAACACCGATGAACGCAATAATTGGTTTTGCAGACCTGTTAAGCGAAACGAGCTTAACAGGAATACAAACCGATTTTGTAGATTCAATTAAAACTTCAGGAGATAATTTAGTTTCTTTAGTTAATGATATTCTTGACTTTTCAAAAATCGAAGCCGGTAAGCTAAGAATTGAAAAAGAGGAGTTTGAATTAGAGAAAGTAGTAAAGTCAGTTGTTAATATTCTTGAGGTAAAATCTGCCGAAAGGCAAAATAAAATAAATTATTTATTTAGTGAAAAAATCCCCCAAACCTTAATAGGCGATGGGGCTAGGTTATATCAAATCTTAGTAAACCTAATTGGTAACGGAATTAAGTTTACCCAGGGTGGAAATATAAATATAGAGGTTGGTATAAAAACTGAAAAAGTATCAAGGTTAGAGGTTTATTTTAAAATAAAAGATTCGGGAATAGGTATTCCAGCGGATAAATTGAAAGATATTTTTGATTCTTTTGTTCAAGTAGAAAGTGGGGGGAATAGAAGGAACGGAGGAACTGGGCTCGGTCTTGCTATTGTTAAAAGATTAATTCATTTAATGGGTGGGGAAATTAATGTAACTAGTGAGGAAGGAATAGGCTCAGTATTTGAATTTATTTTACCGTTTGACATTTCGTTTAAGAAAAATATTGATATTAGAGACGTTGAAAAAAAGACCAGTAAAAGCATTAAAGGAAAACGCATATTATTAGCTGAAGATAATGAAATGAACCAAAAATTGGTTTTAATGTATTTAACCAAATACGATGTCATTATTGATTTAGCCGAAAATGGATATCAAGCAATAAAAGCTGCTAAATCAAATGAGTATGATCTGATTTTAATGGATATTCAAATGCCGGAAGTTGATGGGCTAGAAGCCTCGACTGAAATTAGAAAAATAGAAGGGATAAAAGGACTAGTGCCTATAATTGCTATGACCGCTCACGCTTTTAAGGAAGAAATTGAAAACTGTTTTAACGCAGGCATGAACGCTCACATATCGAAACCGATTAATAAAGAAGCATTTTTAACTTTAATTTCAAGCCTCGTTCATCCGGGTGATTTCACAGCTCAAAATGACAGCAATATTTTGGCAATTAATGAAACTGACGCTTTAGTAGATATCTCTTACCTAAGAGATATGTTTGATGGTAACGAAGGTTTTATTAATGAAATGATTCGAATATTTAAAGCGGATAGTCCTGTATTAATTCAAACTATGAAAGATGCCTTTGATGAAAAGGACTGGGGTAAATTATCTAAAGTTTCTCATAAATATCGTTCTTCAGCTGTGATGATGGGGATGAAGGATGTAGCTAAGATTGCTGAAAAAGTTGAGTACAATGATTTTACAAAGGGTAATCAAAGTGTAATTAAAGAATGTATAGATTTAATAGATGAACAAAGTAGTTTAGCTATTAACTATATTAAAAATAACTTTTAATGGAAAAGTCAAAGGTTTTAATAGTTGAAGATGATAATTTAACGAGGAATTTTCTTTCAGAAATAATTTTATCCTTCGGGTATGATGTTGAAAGTTGCGATAATGGAAAAGAGGCGATTTTACAAATTAAAGATTTTGAACCAAATGTTATTCTATCAGATATTTTGATGCCTGAATTCTCCGGACTTCAATTGTTAAACTTTGTTCAAAAAAAATCAGTCAAGATATTCCAATATTATTAATCTCTTCTTTGGAATATTCTTCTATGGAAGAGATGGTTAATGATACAGGAGCAGCAGGTTTTATATCAAAACCACCAACAAAAGAAATTTTGAAAGAAGAACTAGAGTTCGCCATAAATGGTTAATGTCTAATTCGTGACAAGATATTTAGTTTGATTACCTTTAATTTGTCTAAATATTTTTTAATGAAAAAGTTAATAAACCTTCCGTTATTATTTACGCTTGTTGTGTTTGGACTAACTTCGGTTTTGATGCCAAAAGTCTCACTTAAAGAGGATGCGAAGAAGGTGGATCATTTATTGTTAGATAAGCTTTTAATTAAAAACGTTTCTTCAAAAGGAGTTGTGAATTATCAAGGTTTTCAGTCTAATTCAAATTTCGAAGTGTATCTAAAGTTAATTTCGGATGCTCAGCCCATAAACTCAAATTGGAGTAAAGATGAAAAAATAGCATTTTGGATAAACGCTTATAATGCCTTCACTATTAAATTAATTAACAACAATTGGCCTGTAAAGAGCATACGTGATATTTCTTCACCATGGAAAACTAAGTTTTTTAAAATTGGTGGATTGGAGTATGATCTAAATACTATAGAACATGAGATCTTAAGAAAAATGGGAACTCCTGAAATTCACTTTGCAATTGTTTGTGCATCTTATTCTTGTCCTAATTTATTAAATGCAGCTTATTCAGCTGTCAGTCTAAAAGATCAATTAAACAACCAGGCTAAAGCGTTTGTTAATGATCCTAATCTGAATTTAATAGAAGCGAATTCAATTAAAATTTCTAAATTATTTAATTGGTTTAAAAGTGATTTTACAAGCACCGGTAATCTGATTAAGTATTTGAATAAATATTCAAACACTTCAATAAATTCAAATGCCAATATTGATTATTTAGAATACAACTGGAGTTTAAATAACAAATAAAGGAAATAAATGGCAGAATTAAAGTCTTTAAAAAAGAGAAAAAGTCCCCTTGCAGAATCGAAGAGACAGGTTTCTTTTTTAGCTAAAAGTATTCCTGGAGTTGACTCTTTTGTTCAAAAAATAGCAACGAGTCAATTAAAACATTTAACTCCCGATAAACTTGAGATTCTTCAGATAAACTTGGGGTATATGTGTAATATGACCTGTGAACATTGTCACGTTGATGCTGGCCCAGATCGAAAGGAGATAATGAGCAAGTCCGTTTTGGAAGCTTGCCTTTTGGCCATTGATAAATCAACTGTTAATACAGTTGATTTAACTGGTGGTGCTCCAGAAATGAATCCTCATTTTATGTGGTTTGTTGAAGAGTTATCAAAACGAAATATTAGAACAATTGTTAGAAGTAATCTAACAATTTTAGTTTCAAATAAAAAATATAAAACTTTCCCTCAGTTCTTCAAAGAAAACAAAGTAGTTGTGATCGCGTCATTACCATGTTACACTGAGGATAATACAGATAAGCAAAGAGGAAAAGGAACTTTTAATAAATCACTAGAGGCCTTAAAAGTACTTAATGTATTAGGATACGGTAAAGAAGATTCAGATTTAGAATTGAATTTAGTTTTTAATCCAGGAGGATCTGGTTTACCCCCAGAGCAAGCAGCATTAGAATTAGATTACAAAAGAGAGTTAAAAGAAAAGTTTGATATTGAATTCAACAGTTTATTTACCATAACCAATTTACCCATTTCTAGATTTTTAGATTATTTATTAGTCCTTGGTAGGTATGAAGAATACATGAAAAAATTACATGATAACTTCAATCCTGACACTTTAAAGAGCATTATGTGTACCAATACGCTATCCGTTGATTGGGAAGGGAATCTTTATGATTGTGATTTCAATCAAATGCTGCAGTTAAAGATTAGTAATTCCATCGGAAATATTTTAGACTTTGATAATGATGTATTACTCAATAGAAAAATTGTTTTAGGAAATCATTGTTTCGGTTGTACTGCTGGTGCAGGCTCAAGTTGTCAAGGTTCACTTAACTAATGAGAGCACTAATCATTTTCATAAAAAATCCAGATTTAGGAAAAGTTAAAACCCGATTAGCACAAGATATTGGTGCTGAAAAAGCGTTAGCTATTTACAATGACTTGCTTGCTCATACAAAGAATGTTTCACTAAAAACATTAGCCGATAAAGTATTTGTTTTCCATTTCCCCACTTTGATAAATCATAATTTATGGAAAGGAAATATTTTTGAGAATAGAGTCCAGGCAGAGGGGGATTTAGGAGCTAAAATGTCTGATGCAATAAATCAAGTTGTACTAGATGGATATCAGGAAGTTTGTTTAATAGGTAGTGATTGTTTTGAAATAACTGAAGCTCATATTAACAGCGCCTTTGAAAGCTTAGCTGAAAACGATGTTGTAATAGGTCCCGCTAAAGACGGTGGCTATTACCTATTGGGTCAACAAAAATTACATTACCAAATATTTGACAAAATGCCATGGAGTAAGTCCAACTTGCTAAATAAAACGCAAATGGTGCTTACTGTAAATGGGATAAATTATAAATTATTAGAGGTTTTATCAGATGTAGATCATATTGAAGATTTACCTAAAGATTATCAATTTTAGAAATGAAAACATATTTAGAAACTACCAAGAATGTTTACAAAGAGGCAGCTTTAACTCCTGATGTTGGATTGTGTTGCACAACTACACCAGTTTGGCAATTGCCAGAGTTGAGTATTCCATCTAAGATGCTTCAGATGAATTACGGCTGTGGAAGTACAGTTCATCCTCGTGATTTAGTAAACGATCCAACTATTCTATACGTCGGAGTTGGGGGTGGAATGGAATTGCTTCAGTTTTCTTATTTCAGCAGAAGAAAAGGTGGTGTTATCGGATTGGATGTAGTTGATGAAATGATTGATGCATGTAATGAAAATATGCAAGTTGCAGAGAAAGAAAACCTTTGGTTTGATAAGAGTTTTATTAATGTTAGAAAAGGAGATGCGTTAAGCCTTCCTGTTGAAGATAATTCTATTGATGTTGCAGCTCAAAACTGTTTGTTTAATATATTTTCTCATGCAGACTTAAAAAAGGCTTTAAAAGAAATGTATAGGGTTTTAAAACCGAACGGGCGACTAGTTCTAAGTGACCCTGTTGCGGAAAAAATGCCTGAGCAATTAAAAGTTGATGAAACTTTAAGAGCACTTTGTCTTTCAGGATCCTTACCGCTTAAAGAATATATTAAAATGATTACCGATGTTGGATTCGGGACTGTAGAAATTAGAGCTAAAAGGCCTTATCGAGTTTTGTCTCCCGAACATTATAATACAAACGAATTGATTTTTATCGAAAGCGTAGAGGTTTGCGCAATTAAAGATCCAATGCCAGAAGATGGTCCTTGTATATTTACCGGTAAGTCGGCTATCTATTACGGATCAGAAGAGTTCTTTGATGATACTAAAGGACACACTTTGTTGTTAAATCAACCATTAGCTATTTGTGATAAAACTGCAGAAGCTTTAGTTGAGTTAAAAAGAGACGATATTCATATATCAGATTCTACATTTTTTTATGATGGAGGAGGGTGTTGTTAATTACTTTAAATAAAGCATAAATAATTAAAAAGAACTAATTTAGCCCTATGTGTAAATGGGGCTTTTTTATTGTTCTTAGTTTTTTATTGGGTTGCTCTCAGTCACCCAAAAAGAAAAGTTTAAATGCAGTTTCGAATTTCCAATCTGATTTATTTGAGGTTAAAAAAGATTCCGTTTTCACTTATACTTTTAATCATGAAGTTTTATCATCACTAGAGTTATCTTCCTTTAGGAAAGTTGTTTTGTTATCCACACCATTTTACGCTTATGTTGAGAAGTTAGGTGCTGAAAATAAAGTTGTGGGTTTGTTTAATAAAAGTAGAGTAGGTAATGTTTCTGATTCTATTATGTCTATAGGGGAAGGAAGTGAAATTGATATTGAGCGAATTATTAGCTTAAACCCTGATTTGATAATTTGTAATTCTTATCAATTAGAAGCGTTAGAGTCGATACGGACAGCCAAGTTGCTTGTTGATGATTTTAATGAATCAAGCCCACTTTGTAAAGCTTCTGTCATTAACTTATTTGGAGCTGTTTTCAGTAAAAGAGTGAAGTCTAAATTAATATTTGATTCAATAGTGAAATCCTATGCAAAACTAGATTTTTTAGACTATTCGATTGGACAATTAAATAATTTTGGAGGTGTATGGTATCAACCGGGATGTGAAACATATTTAGCAAACCTGGTTAAAGATGCAGGGTTACAAATGAATTGTGTAGACGGGAGGAAAACCAGTGTCGTTTTATCTCAAGAAGAAGCGCTTGTAGCAATAAATAATTCAGATTATTTATTGTTTTTTGACTGGAAAAAAACGGAAGAAGGATTGAACGATCGATTAACAGAGGCAAGAAGATTATCAAAGAATAATTTGAAAATAATTTACTGTAATACTTATCAAAGCGAATTTTTTCAGAAAAGTATTTTGATGCCAGGTAAAATCATTAACGACTTAAACAAAGTAGTAAAAACAAAAAAGGAAGGTGAGTTTTTTAAAATCATAAATCTTGAAAAATAAACTGAGTTATATATTGATTTCGCTCCTGATTACTCTTGTTTTGATTGAGCTAATGTTAGGTTCTGTTGATATTTCAATACTTGATGCAATTGAAAACTCAAATTCTATCGCGAATGACATTTTGTTCACTCGAATAAACAGAACCGTTTTGGGTATTATTGTAGGTGTTGGATGCGCATTATCAGGTTTAGGAATTCAAACCATTTTTAAAAATCCATTAGCCGGACCAACAACTTTAGGTGTTAATTCAGGAGCTAGTTTAGGGGTAGGTATATATTATTTAATACCGGGATTCGCAGTGCAGTTCTCAAGTTTAGGTTTAGGTGTATTTGCTATTTTAGGAGCTGTTTCTTTTTTGTTATTGTTGATTTCAATCGCTGGAAAAGCCTTTAACTTAACTTTTGTTTTAATTGTTGGTTTACTGTTGAGTTACGGAAGTTATGCTGTGTTGGAGGTCTTATTGCAACTAAGTGATTCGGTAGGAATGAAAAACTATATTTTTTGGGGAATGGGCAGTTTGAACAAAGGGAGTTTAGAATCCATTACTGGACTTGCTTTAATTTCAATTCTAGGAGTTATCATTCTTAAAAAACAAGCTAATTGGCTAAACGTTTATAATTTGGGAGAACATGAGTTAAAACTCGTCTCGAATAAATCAATTGGCTTTAATAAGAGGTTTTTGTTGATTGTTTTTGGTGTTTGGATTGGTTCTATAACAAGTGTTGTTGGTCCAATTGCATTTGTAGGGATTGTAGTTCCAAATGTTTTGAAATTAATTTTAAAAACGTCAGATATTAATCGGCTTTTACCTTTGAGCTTGTTATTAGGAGCAATCCTTGTTTTGCTAGCTGATTTGATATCAAGAGGAGCTTTTGGCGGAGTGTTATTGCCTATAAATGCGGTATTAAGTGTATTAGGTGTTCCTATAATTATATATTTTATTTTTAAAAAAATGAGTTTTGTTAAAGGTTAATAAATTACATATTGGATATGATAAGCCTTTATTGAAGAACTCAATGACTAAGGAGTGGGAAATAGGTTCTGTCGTTGTTTTACTTGGAGACAATGGAGTAGGGAAGTCTACATTTTTAAAAACGTTATCTGGGTTACACAATCCTGTTTCGGGTAAGGTTTTTCGAGAAGATGCTATTATTGGTTGGGTTGATTCCAGTATTTCTAAAGGAACGTACTTGTCGGTAATGGATTTCTTAAGTTTTGGTGTAGACTCAACTCATGAAGAAAAAGAGTTTTGGTTATCAAAGTTTAATTTGACCTTAGCTTTTAATTGTTTTATAGATGAAATAAGTGATGGGCAATTCAGGAAACTTTGTTTAATTAGACAATTACTAAAAAAACCAACTATTTTATTTTTGGATGAGCCAACCGTTTATCTTGATGTAAAAAGTAAGCTTAATTTATCAGAAATATTGAATGAATTAAAATCATCTTGTTTGATTTTTTGTTCGACTCATGATTTACATTTTTCCGAAAAAATTCAGACAGAAACGCTTACTTTCTGAAGAAATTAAA
>TARA_B110000093_G_scaffold40548_2_pt1 | contig 59583 bp, 48 predicted proteins | sample TARA_B110000093 | Tara Oceans TARA_B110000093 (sample SAMEA4397390) | marine metagenome | biome: Polar Biome; feature: [MIX] marine epipelagic wind mixed layer (ENVO:01000061); material: water (ENVO:00002006), including particulate matter (ENVO:01000060) such as... | depth 10-100 m | reverse complement strand
TACATTGAATATAATCTATGCGCGGCATAGTTTGTTAAAAAAAATATCAGATTTTAGCTAAAAATTAATTTATGGGTAATGTTCTAACAACTGTTTACACAATTGACTTCCTTTCAGACACTTGGATTAGAAATACATTAATTACTTTTTTATTAATGATTTTTTATCTTTTTATATCACTTAAAATTAGTGAAAAAAACATCTTTACATTCTTAAAAATAAGTAGTCTTACAGTCATTGCTATGACTTTATCAAACCATATCCTATTAGCTTCAACTGGCTCATGGGAATTACAAAAACATCTACCTTTTCACCTGTGTAGTATTTCTGCAATAATTTGTTGCATTATTTTCTTTGTAAAGAAAAACCAATTTTTATTTGAATTTTTATTTTACGCTGGTATCCTGGGAGGAATTTTCTCAATTTTAACTCCTCAAATTACTTTATATAATGAAAATTACTTTTTTTATGTATTGTTTTATTTTAAGCATGCAGTCATTATTATTATTCCTATTGTTATGATGGTAAGATTAAAAATGAATTTAAGTAAATACTCAGGCCTCAAAATTTTTGGAGCAGTTAATGTACTTTTAATCATAATAATGAAAATCAATTCATCAATTGGCTCAAACTATTTTTATGTTGCAAGTCCTCCTGAAGTTAATAATCCTTTAATTGTTATTAGTGATAAAACAATACTTGGTCTTCCTGAACATGTTTTTTATTGGGAAATAGTTCTAATAATATTAGTCTCAGCACTCTATTTTATCTTTAAAAAAAGATAAAAAAACTGTCATAACCTAGCTACTTAATTATAATTCTTCTAGAGAACATATTATTTATATCAGAGACAGATAAAGTATAGACACCTGATTTCAAGCTATTTAAATTTAACTCAAGATTACTATCCATTATATTTCTTTTAGTAAAAACTATTTGTCCTAAGCAATTAATAATATTTACTTCAAAATCAGTTAAATCCGATGAAAAGACATTAACAAATCCCAAAGATGGATTAGGATAAACATCAAATGTCTTTTTATTTTCAATATCTATGACAGAAGTTGATATCCCAAAATTCATTCGTATTAATAATGCTTTTGAGACAGTATACCATGTTCCAGTACCACAATTATCTTGTAAATATCTTGATGTGTTAGGGTTAGTTGTACTACTAATTAATGAAGTATCTGTAGGGTGCTGCTGACCTTTAACAGCCGCCATATATGAGGTTCCTGCAAATAATGGATAAGGCGTTAATAATGGCAAGGTAACCCAAGAATCTATATCTGTTGATTTTAATGTATAAGAATCAGATTCTTCTAACCAAACCTGACCATTTGTTTCATATAATTCAACATTTAACTCCGCTCCTACAACAGATTTATCATTAACATGAAATGAAATAGATGTTAGTGTTGTATTTTCATAGATATCAAAAGCGTTAGCAAGCACTTGCCCTCCACATGATCTCCCTAGATAGAATCCATTACCAGCATTTGCCCCATCCGTATTCCAATCATAATCAACACCATAAACAGTATCTGTTACTATTGACCCTTTAACTAAAGTATCTGTTGAAGGAAATGAATCAGAAGTAGCCCATACTCTTAAATCATGATAGCCATAATTTGAAGGATAGAAATCTGTCTTGGCTGCAAGAGTATCATTAGAATTAACAGTAGAAATAATTGGATTAGAAAAAGCAGTAAATACCGATGCCCCTCCTTCTTCAATATTAATATTAAGCTTTGTTGTAGTTTGGGCGGAGCCACCATTATTTTTAACAATTGCTTCCACTCTATAAGGGTTTGAACTTACTTGAGCCATGGGATTAAATGTGTAATCAATTCCAATATCACCTGTGGTTTGATAACCTATCCACCATCCTCCATAAGTCATTTCTGAAATTTCTAATCTATTAGGATCTGTTTCAACAATTTTAATATCATCAATCATCCAATAGTAACATCTTGCAACCCAGCCAAACTTAATATAAACCGTAGATTGATTTCCAGCAACAGAAGATATATTTAAGCTAGTAATTTCAGGATTTGAGGATTGTGTGTTATTTGCAATATTATTATTTACTAAATAAGTTGTCCAATTTATTGAGTCTGAACTTATATAAACTGTAGGGGGAGTGAAACTTCCATTTCCTAAATTATTATACCTGAAGAGATGTTCAAACTCCAAACTAACCGCTGAATAAGAAGATAAATCAATTGCGTCAGTAGTAAAATAAGACTCAATATATTCATAAGTACTACCAGAAGGCTGACCATAAGCATAATGATTTGCTGAATCAATATCAGAGATTAAGAATCCGTTAGAAGCAGATGAAGAAGTAAGATCATTAGAACCAGAAACTCCTTGATTACCATTGTAATATCCATATGTTCCATCTGTAGTCCATTGCCAATTACATGTTGAGAGTCCTGAGACAGTATTAGAAGTAAATTTTGACCAATTAGCTGGAAAGCCAGAAGAAAAATCTTCTTCCCAAATTGGAGTAGATAAAGAAACTAATTGATTAGATGGGTTTGCATTTTGAAAAATAATCTCTTCACATTCATTACTTGGATTTATATTAATTTGACTAAACAGGTTTGAACTAAAGAGAAATACAAAAGCTATTAAAAAGTTTTTCATCGTTATTTATATATATGATTATATACAAATATAAAAAAAAGCCCTAATAAGAATTAGGGCTTTTATAATATTAAAATTTAATAAAGCTTATTCAACTACTACTTTAGTAAGTGAACTTGAATTATCAAATTGAATGTTTACCATATAAACACCTTTCTCTAGTTTTGAAAAATCAATAGTTGTAGAGTTTAAATTATTATGAATCTTGTTATAAATTGTTTGACCCAAAACATTATCAATAGATATTACACAATCTTCATTTTTCATTAATGAGATATTAAATACTCCTGTTGTAGGATTTGGATAAATATTAACATTAGACTTTAATTCATGATTTTTATCATAAAGACTTATATCTCCAAAATTCATTCTAATTCCCATTGCTGTAGTAGCTGTGTACCAGAAACCAAATCCTTGAGTACCTATATCACATCCATTATCTTGAATATAACTAACATTTGTAGCAAGCGCTAATGATGTTATCATCATAGTATCTGTTGGGTGTTGAGAACCTTTAACAGCAGCTATGTAAGAGGTACCGGAAAAAAGTGGATATGGATTTAATAAAGGTACAGTTACCCATGACCCAAGATCATTATTTTGCAAATAATATGGGTCTGATTCAGCCAAATAAATCTGGCCGTCTGTCTCATATAATTGAACAGCAACCTCAGCTCCTGCTACTGATTCATCATCAACAAAAAAGGATATTGAAGTTAATTGAGTATTATCATAAATATCAAAAGCATTACCAACAACTTGCCCACCACATGTTCTTCCAACTAACCATCGACTTCCCGGCATATTAGCACCATCTGAATTCCAATCGTAATCAATTCCATAAACAGAATCAGTAATAATTGTTGATCTAACTAAAGTATCAGTTGTTGGGAAAGAATCTGAACTAGCCCAAAAGCTAATATTATATAGCCCCATATTAGAAGGTGTAAAATTAGATAATGTAGCTAAAGTATCATTCAGTCCAGTATTAATAGAAGTACTATTAGAGGAAGCTGAAAAAACATTATTTGCATTTTCATCTTCTACTATAATATTTAATTTGGTATTAGTCTGAGTTGAAGCTCCTATGTTTCTTAATACAGATTCAAACCTATATGGATTATTTAAAGCCTGAGCCATTGGATTAAATGTATAATCTAATCCATAATCACCAGTACTTTGATAGCCAAGCCACCAACCACCAAACACATCATCTTGTCTTACAAGAAGATGATCAGGAGTTTCAATTAATCTTACATCATCAATCATCCAAAAATAATATCCATAATATGAAGTATTATATAAAACTGTACCATCATATATAAATTGTAAATGAACTGCACTATTTCCTGCAATATTACTAGGCATATTTAACATAACCTCATAATCTGATGCTGTTGATTCATTAACTAATATTTCAGGGTGCACCTCCATAGTATCTGTCCAAGTAGTACCTCCATCAATACTAAAAGCAATTCTAGCAATACCAGTATATTCTCTATAAAAACTATTAAAAACTATTGAAACAGCTGGATACATGGAACAATCAATAGCATCTGTAGTTAAAAGCCCAACATGACCAGAACCACTGGGCGGGTTACAAGGATACTGTCCAGTACCAAACCCTCCAGCATTTCCAAGGTTATCATAATAGTCTGAATCAAAAATCATAAAACCATTTTGCGCCGTAAGCGAATTAATAGGGCCATTTGTTCCAGCATAAGCTCCTTGAGAGCCAACTGTTGTATTAGGACTAGTTGAAGAGCCTCTGTAAGCCCATGGGACAGGAGAGTTTGTCCAGCTAGAAGGAATGCCATTACTAAAATCTTCAGACCAAAAAGGAGCAACAGATTTTACAGACTGTAAATTTGAAGTATGAATTTTAGAGCTCTTAGATGTCAAAGAAGTATAAGGAGTCATTTGCCCGAGGATTGATTGAGCAAAAAATAACGATAATGTTATTAAGTAAATTTTTTTCATATTTATTAAAGTGATTTAATTATTGTTTTACAAATATAGAAAAAGAAGAATCATTAAATATAATCTTAGAAGAAATTATAAATTACGTTTTATTGAATAATGATTTTTTTCTCAACAGTACCGTCACTATAGATATAAAATAAAATTTTATTTTCCGAAACAGAAGTGTTTCTTCCAACTAAGTCTATAATATTAATTAAATATTTTTCAGAGCTTATAAGATTATTAACGGAGGAAATCATACTACATGAATCTAAATATGGATTTAGTTCTAGTGATGAAAAAGGAGTCATATCTTTATTATCAAATCCAGGAAAATTCATCGGGTATTTAGTTGATCGAAAAGTAGCATTTCCCCATCCATTTTGAGTAATAGGAATTGTGTCTTCCTGAGATAAAGTGTATGTATTTAAAACTGGATTGACATATTTCCAAACTTTTTCTTTGTTTTGATTTATTTCAAAAAAAGTTCCATGAGCTCCATCACAAATAAGTGTATTACCATTTTCTAGTCTTTGAGCTCCAGAAATATAGGAGGAATAAAAATCTGAGAGAGGATCTTCTGTATAAATCCACTCAGAGGAATCTGGTCCAAATACATTATTACTGCCTAAAAAATAGTCGCCATTTTGATCAACAGGAGCGGAAATTATTTCAACAGAGCTATATCCCCTAGATTTTCCATTATTAAAAAGCATAAATTTTCCTTCATCTAATAAACCATCTTTAATCCAATGAACATTATGCTGACCAATTAGTTGTTGATGATTTGTTAAAGTAGAATCATATGCAATAGGATTACCCCATCGATATAAAAAATCTCCTCCCTTACCTCGAATTCCTCCAATAGAAGTTGCCGCCTCACTTGTTGAAGTGCTGTGATCAATTACATAAAACTCTGACAAAGTTCTAGAGCTTATTACAATTTGATCTAATGTTTCATTATAATCAATGGAATTAGCATGCACCCAATCATTTTTACCATTTCCAGAGTAAAAATTTACATTTAACTTATGAGGATTTTCAGAAACGATACCATAATTCTGTTTGGTTGAATCATAATCTTGTACTAAATGATCCCATAAATGCCATTCCCAAACAATATTTATAGAATCATAACCAATTGGCTCAATCTCAACAATATAAGTTGGCCATAATTCATTATCTATCATACTTGAAGAATCTCTTCCTGCAAGAATACTCTCACTAAAATCTTTATACTCCCAACACAAAACAAGAAGATTTCCATTTGACATAGCCGTAAAATCATGATGTTGATGATAACTACTGTCAGAAAAATTATATGCCCAGAGCAGATTACCATACCAATCAGTTTTTTCGATTCTACCTCCACTTCCTCCTGCACTAAAAACAGGATGCTGGATTCTACAAGCTCTTAATAAACTACCATCTCCTAATAAATAAACTGAACTTCCTGCCTTATAAAGGCTTGGCCAAGAATTAATTAACTTCCCACAGTTATCAATTAAATAGGTATTTGTATTAGGTGAAAAGAGTGTATACCCATTTAATGCTTCACCAGTATTTTCAAATACACCCACAGTTTGATTTTGAGCAGAAGCTGTTAAAGCTGATATAAACAATATTAATGTTAATCTTTTCATCTGTGATAAAAATAAAAAAAGCACAGCAAATGCTGTGCTTTTTTTAAAATAAATAACTTTTAAATTATTACTCAATAATAATTTTTTGAACAAATGAATTTCCATCATTTTCAAATTCAATAGAGTAAACTCCTGATTCAACTTTAGATAAATCAATAGATTTATTTGTTAAATTAGTAATAATACTATTATAAACAACTTTTCCAATAATATCAGTTACTGAAACACTATAAGTTTCATTATTCTGATTATCAATTGTAAAGATTCCATTAGATGGGTTAGGATAAACTATAAAGCCTGAATTTAGAAGAATGTCATTAACTGCACTAACAGTTCCAAAATTCATTCTAATTAATCTTGCATCACTTGTATACCAAGCTCCGAAACCAGAGGATCCAATATCACAACCATTATCTTGAATATAACCAGAAGTGTGATCGTTTCCAGAAGAACTTACTCCAACTGTATCAGTAGGGTGTTGTGTTCCAAGGACTCCTGCTAAATATGATGTTCCAGCAAAAAGTGGATAAGGCGAAAGAAGTGGAATAGTAACCCAATTTCCAATATCAGACTGCTGTAGAGTGTAAGAATCAGATTCTTCTAAGAAAATTTGGCCATCAGTTTCATAAAGCTGAACAGTTACATCACCTCCTGCTACTGACTGATCACTAACATGAAAAGAAATTGATGTTAAAGTAGCATTAGCGTAAATATCAAAAGCATTTGCAAGAACTTGACCACAACTTGGTCTAGATAAATATGCATATCCAGAAGCATTAGCTCCATCAAAATTCCAATCATAATCCATTCCATAAACAGTATCAGTAACGATAGTAGATCTTGTCAAAGTATCTGTTGTTGGAAAAGAATCTGAAGTAGCCCAAAAACTCATATTATATAATCCCATATTAGGAGGTAAAAATGTTGATGTTGTAGCTAATGTATCAGTCTCTCCTGTAGTTAATGAAACTGATGAAGAAGTTAAAGCTGTAGTACTACCATTTTCATCAACTACATCTACGTGCATTGTAACATTATTTTGTGTTTGAACTCCAGAATTCCTTACAACACCTTCTAATCTGTATGGATTAGCAATTGCTTGTGACATTGGATACATTGTAAAATCCGTCCCTAAATCACCTGTAACTTGGTACCCAAGCCACCAACCACCAAAAGTCTCATCACTAAATGATAATTCATTATCTGGTGTTTCAGAAAAATTAACATCATCAATCATTGTAGCATAATCCCATTCACCTTCATAGTGAAATCTAAAATAAACTGCTGATTGATTTCCAGATGATGCAGAAACATTTACAGAAATATATTCAGGATTAGGTGAACTATTTCCAACTCCCAAATTTTCTTGAATAGGATATCTGCCAGCAACAGTTGCGAAATTATCTAAACTTGTTTCAAGAAATAAAGAATCACGAAAAACTCTATGGTAACACTCGAAATTTATATTAACATATTGATATTGAGAGCAATCAACAGTACCATTATAAGTAAGAGTAGCTTCTTGAGGGGTATATTGTGTATTTAGAGCATCCGAATCAAAAAGAGCAAATCCATTCTGTGCAGTTGTAGAGGCAATTACTCCCATAGGCTGAGAGAAACCTCCAGTTGGACCATTTGTAGTAATTACCCAATTTTGTAATCCACCATTTATCAAATCTACCATTGTCCAATCACTAGAATTTGAAAAATCATTTGTCCAAAATGGTGCTGGAGCTGGTGCAACTGAAGATGAACTTGATGGAGTTGTAGCAACACTTTCTACGTGCTTGATATCATATATCAGGTTAGATTGAGCAACTTTTTGCTGAGCTATTGAAACATTAATAGTAAGTAATGCAACAATTGATAGTAAGATTTTTTTCATATTATTTCTTTTATTTGTTGTGTTAAGCTACAAATATAGGTCAAAATATGAATATTAAATAATTTTTATATGTTCAATTCTATTGATAGTCAGAAACAGGAGCGCAAGAGCAAATTAAATTTCTATCTCCATATGCATCGTTAACTCTTCTAACAGTTGGCCACATCTTTTTCTTTCTGAGATATGGTAATGGAAAAGCTGCTTTTTCTCTAGAGTAAGGAAAGTCCCAAACATCATTAGCAACAATATCTAATGTATGTGGTGAATTTTTTAGCACATTATTCTCTGCATCACAAGCCCCGCTGATGACATCATTAATTTCCTGCTTAATACTTAAAAGAGCATCACAAAAACGATCTATCTCTTCTAAAGACTCGCTTTCAGTTGGCTCAATCATAACTGTATTTGCAACAGGAAAAGAAACAGTAGGAGCATGAAAACCATAATCCATTAATCTTTTAGCAATATCAACAACCTCTATTCCATCTTTTTTAAAGTCTCTAAAATCTATGATCATTTCATGAGCAACTCTGTTTTTTTCTCCAGTATACAGAACACTATAATCATTTGAAAGTCTTTCTTTTATATAATTAGCATTTAAAATAGCTATTTCAGTAGATTTCTTTAGTCCACTTGCACCAAGCATTTTGATATAAGCATATGAAATAGTAAGAGCTAGAGCGCTTCCCCAAGGAGCTGAAGAGATAGACATTCCTGAAGCACCACCCATTTCAACTAAAGAATTATTTGGAAGGAATTCTGCTAAGTGTTTTACAACACCAATGGGACCAACTCCAGGACCACCTCCTCCATGAGGAATAGCAAAAGTCTTATGAAGATTTAAATGACAAACATCAGCGCCAATAATTCCAGGGTTTGTTAACCCAACTTGAGCATTCATATTAGCCCCATCCATATATACTTGACCTCCATTTTCATGTATAGCTGAAGTTATTTCAATAATTTTATCTTCAAACACACCATGTGTAGATGGGTATGTAATCATAAGAGCAGCTAAATTATCTTTATATTCTAAAGCTTTTTCTTTTAATACTTTGACATCTATATTACCATTTTCATCACAAGGAGTAACAACAACTTGCATTCCAGCCATTACTGCGGAAGCAGGATTAGTTCCATGAGCTGAAGAAGGGATTAGGCATATATTTCTTTGCTTATCTCCTCTGCTTAAATGATAAGCTCGTATCACCATTAGACCTGCATACTCTCCTTGAGCGCCTGAATTTGGCTGAAGACTCATAGCATCAAATCCTGTGATTTCACAAAGCATAGATTCTATTTCTTCAAAAATTTGTTGATATCCCATTGCTTGATTAGTAGGAGCAAAGGGATGAATATTATTAAATTCTGGCCAACTTAATGCAAAAAGTTGTGTAGCAGCATTAAGTTTCATGGTACAAGAGCCAAGAGGTATCATCGAGTTTGTAAGAGAAAAATCTTTATTTTCCAAACTTTTTATATATCGCATCATCTCTGTTTCTGAGTGATATTTATTAAAAATATCATGTTGCATAAAAGAAGATGTTCTAACTAAAGAATCTGAAATATTATTTTTAACATGTGTTCTATTAATAACCTCATCTATTAAGTTACTAGAATCACTATGACTACAACTTTTAGCAAAAACTTCAAGAATATTTTTTATTGAATCAATATCATCTTTTTCATCAACACTAATAGAAACATGTTTATCATCAATTAAATTAAAATTCATTTTAGCTTGATCAGCATATTCTAAAATTGTGGACATCTCAACGTTTCCAATAGATACTAAAAGAGTATCAAAGTAATTGTCATTTAGCTGATGAAAGCCGAGTTGTTTTAAACCCTCGGCTAAAACCTGCGTGTTTTTATGTATAAATTGACCGATAGATTTAATTCCATCTGGACCATGAAACACACCATACATACCTGCCATGACAGCAAGAAGAGCTTGAGCAGTACAAATATTTGAGGTAGCTTTTTCTCTTTTTATATGTTGCTCTCTTGTTTGAAGTGCCATTCTTAGAGCTCTATTACCATTTACATCTTCACTAACTCCAATAATTCTTCCAGGAATATTTCTTTTATATTTTTCAGAAGTTGCAAAGTAAGCTGCATGTGGGCCCCCATATCCTAGAGGAATACCAAACCTTTGCGTAGTTCCAATTACAACATCAGCACCCCATTCTCCGGGAGGGGTAAGTAAACTCAAACTTAATAGGTCAGCAGCAACAACAACTGAAATATCTTTTTCTTTAACTTTTTTTGTAAAAGCTGAATAATCAATTGCCTCACCATATTTAGCTGGGTATTGTAAAATCACCCCATAAAATGTGTTATCAATCTCTACAGTCTCATGATTTCCTATTACGAGCTCTATTTCTAGAGGCTCTGATCTTGTTTTTAATAAATCAATAGTTTGAGGAAAACACAGTTCAGAAACAAAAAACTTTTTAATCCCTTCTTTTTTCTGAGCTCTACTTCTAGTATTATATAACATAATCATTGCCTCAGCAGCTGAAGTACCTTCATCTAACAATGAGGCATTAGCTAAGTCCATGGCTGTTAAATCACTAACCATAGTTTGAAAATTTAATAAAGCTTCAAGTCTTCCTTGAGAAATCTCAGCTTGGTAAGCCGTGTATGAAGTATACCAACCTGGGTTTTCAAGAATATTTCTATGAATAACAGCAGGAAGAATAGTATTATAATATCCCATACCAATATAAGAGCGATAAATTTGATTTTTTTGAGCAAGTGATTTCATATGCTCAGAAAATCTAATTTCTGACAATGCCTCTGGCAAATCCATATCTCTATTTAACATAATTTGAGAGGGGATTGTTTCTTCAATTAGCTCATTAATACTTTTAACACCAATTTTATCAATCATTAGTTGAAAATCAGAATCTCTAGGACCAATATGCCTATCGGAAAAGTTGTATAATTTCATCTTCTTAAATTTAAGAACACAAAAGTAATAAATGAAAATATAATAATGTCTAATTTTTTTCTAAAAAAGTTACATATTTTTACAATAATCTTCTTCTGTGGGTCACAACTAAAAAAGTGTACTTTTGCAAAAAAATTTACAAATGATATTTTCTGATTTAGGATTGAAAGATGAAATCCAAAAAGCAATCCAAGATTTAGGTTTTACCGAACCGACTCCTATTCAACAAGAAACAATTCCTTATCTGATAAATGAAGATAAAGATCTTATTGCACTCGCCCAAACAGGAACTGGAAAAACAGCTGCTTTTGGACTTCCTGTAATAGAAAAAATTGAAAATGATAGAAAAATCCCTCAAGCAATAATACTTTGCCCAACTAGAGAATTGTGTTTACAAATAACAAAGGACATGAATTCATTTGCAAAATACATGAAAGGTGTAAGAATTACTGCAGTATATGGAGGAGCAAATATTCAAACACAAATAAAAGCTATATCAGCAGGCTCACAAATAATTGTTGGAACTCCCGGAAGAGTAATTGACCTTATCAAAAGGAAAAAACTTAGACTCTCAGATATTGACATAGTAGTTTTAGATGAAGCAGACGAAATGCTTAATATGGGATTCAAAGAAGATCTAGATATCATACTAGCAGAAACTCCTGAGGAAAAGCAAACATTATTATTCTCTGCAACAATGCCAAAAGAGGTAATGAGGATTACTAAAAATTATATGTTTAGCCCTAAAACTATTGAAGTGGCAAGCAGAAATGAAGGAGCTAAAAATGTTGAACACCATTATTACATGGTTAATGCTAAAGATCGTTATAAAGCCTTAAGAAGAATTTGTGATATCAATACAAATATTTATGGTATAGTATTTTGTAGAACAAGAAGAGAAACTAAAGATATTGCTGATAAACTGATGCAAGATGGGTACAATGCAGATGCTTTGCATGGTGAACTTTCTCAATCCCAAAGAGATCATGTAATGAGTAGATTTAGAAAAAAAAGCATTCAAATGCTAGTGGCAACCGATGTTGCTGCGAGAGGAATTGATATAAATGAACTATCTCACGTAATAAATTACAATCTTCCAGATGACAATGAAATCTATATTCATAGATCAGGAAGAACTGGAAGAGCTGGAAACAAGGGAACTTCAATTATAATTGCACATAGCAGAGAACAACGGAAATTACAATCCATTGAAAAAATGTTAAAAAGAGAACTTATTCTTAAGAAAGTTCCAAATGGTGAGGAAATCTGTGAAATGCAACTCTTAAACTTAGTTGATAAAGTGGTAAATACAGAAGTAAGTAAGCAAATAGATAAATATCTTCCTGTTATTGAAGAAAAATTAGCACACTTAGACAAAGAAGAATTAATTAAACACTTTATTTCAACAGAGTTTAGTCGATTTTTATCCTTTTATAAAAACGCAGGCAATCTAAATATAGACCCAAGTAAAAAAACCTCTAGAGACAGGGATAGACCTTCTAGAGATAGAGACAGAACTTCTCGAGATAGAGATAGACCTTCTAGAGACAGAGATGGAAGCAAAAGAGCTAGTAGAGGAAGTAATCATGCAGAAGAAGGATATACAAGGTTCTTTATCAATCTTGGGAATCAAAAAGGATTGCAAGCTCAGAATTTAATTGGAATGATTAATGAATTCACAAAGCAAAGAAATATTCCAATAGGAAAGATTGACATATTAAAAAGCTTTACCTTCTTTGAAGTTGATTCTGAATACAAAGATAATATTTTAAGTAGTTTTCAAGGAACTGAATGGAATGGTGAAAGAGTATCTGTTGAAGTTTCAAAACCTCCAGGAGGAGGGTCAAGAAATAATGATGATAGAAGTTCTAGAGGTGACGATAAAAGAAGTTTTAAGAAATCATCTTCAACAGATAGAGATAAAAACTTTAAATCTAGATCTGAAAAACCAAAAAGCAAATCAAAGTCTTCAAGCTCAGCAGATAAAAACTCATTTAAAAGTAGATTTAGTGAAAGTAAAAGGAAAAGACGTTAATCCTTAGCTCCAGAGACAAAATCTTTTAAATAATAAGGCTCAAAGTAAGCTACATCTTCAAAATTATTTTGTTTAAATTTATTAAATGCTAGCCCTCCCATGTGTTTAGCACTTGGAAAAAAACCATCAACAAATTTGGCGTTCTTATGAACTATAATATCATTTAATTTCTCTGCTCCATCGCCAAAAAAAATAATATTTTTTTCAAGTTGCTCTTTATATGTTTGCTCATCCACTACATCAGCTTGCACATCTCTAACAATATTATTTGAGGAATCATAAAACGCTGAATAAACCTCCATCCTTCTTGCATCAATCATGGGACAATATAAATCCGCGTTACTGTCCTTGACAATTCCAACAGCCATCGCTTGAAGTGTAGAAATAGAAATTAAAGGAATATTTAGAGCATAACAAAGTCCTTTTGCAGTAGAGACACCAATCCTTAAGCCAGTATAAGAACCAGGCCCCATACTTACCGCAACAGCAGTGAGGTCACTAAAAGCAATTCCTGCTTCTTCAATAATATTAGAAATATAATTAGACAGAGTTTCAGAATGTGAATATTCTTGAGATGCATGTTCTTTAAAAACAATTAAATTTTCATTTTTAAATAGCGCTACTGAGCAGGCTTTTGTAGCGGTTTCAATATTTAAAATGTAGTTATTCATTTAGTTAAAAATCATAATAATGATTAAAAAGATCTGTTTTTAAAGAGATAGAATAAAACAATGTGTTAAAAGTACTTATTTCACTATTTAATTTTCTTTTAACTAATGAAAAATCAATAATTGAATTTGTAGAAGGATTTAAAATATATGAAAGGTTTATTTGATAATAATCAATACTTGTTTCATTACCATTAAACATTTCAATACCAAAATTAGATGATCTATCATTATAATCAGAATAAATATTATTACCATAAGAAATAGTATCGTTCAAATAATCAGCTCCATATTTTACACTTAAATACTTCAACTTTAAACCTACTCTATTTAAACGATAATTAATCATAAAAATATTTTCTGAGAAATTAGCACCAATTGGATGAGCAAGCTCCTCGTTATAATGTCCATAATTTGATGAATTCCAGTGGCTATAAGTATATGGCCGTACCAAATTATGCTCTATTTGCATATTAAGATTCGTAATTTTAAGAAGATCAAAATATTTTAAACCAATTTGATAACCATATTTATTAGCCCAATATCCATTATCACTTTTCAATTGATTAAGAGTAAATTCATCAAAAACTAATTGACCATAAAAATGAGAATTAATTGATGTTTGATATCTGTAATTTAATCCTACAAGCGCATTATCTGGAGAATTAATTGAAAATTCGACTGGTCTAAAAAATATTATTGGATTAAGGTAATTAACATCAAAACCATTTGCCCCAAGAGCATGATTAGTTTTCCATAAAATAGACTCAAAAACACCGATATTTAATTTGTCATTTATGTTGTAAGATAAATAATGTGAAGACATATACTTCTTAGCATAACCCATGTAATCGTAATTATTATCAGCAGATAAGTAATTCTTCAAATCCTGCAATTCTGCATAAAGATTGGTATACTCAAAATCACCAAATTTTGTTTGAATTCTTAAAAATGGATAATTAAAAGAATTATCAGAAAGTAAAAGTGAACGATAACCATTGCCAATAAAATGTTTTCCATGACCAAACTGAATTTTTATCTGTTTACTTGCTTCCACTGATATATATCCAGAAGATTTAGCATAATCAAAACCGGTACCGTAATAGACCCTACCCCTTCCTTGTCCAGGAATTACATAACCTTGTGTTGAAGTACGAATAAGTGAATCTAAATAATTGGGGAATACAGCTTGATTTTCAACAAAAGAGGTATGAAAAGAAACCTTAGAACCTATATCTCCTTTTACTATAAAACCTCTTGTATTTATATAAGTATATTTTTCCTCCTCTACTTCATAGCCTAAAGAAAAGTCAAACAAAGGAGATGCTTCTATTTTATAATCTGACCCTTTTATTTCTATCCAATTTTTATTAAAGATATTTTTCTTAAAGATATTTTTTTCAAAAAGCATATTAGCAGAAAGTAAAGAATCTACGTTAATACTTAGAGAAGATTTAATTAAGGGTTTAAATGAGGTATGATTATTACTTTGACTTAACTCTTTATCTATAAAATTATTAAAGTTATAACCTAAAGGAAGATTATTATGTTGTGCAGAAATATTAAAAGTAAATATTAAAGACAAAAAAATTAAAATCAAATTTTTTATATAAATACTTAATTTCATATAATTGAATTTGCCCATTTTGATAACGTAAAATTATTATCCACTTTAATTGTTTTTACTCCAAATCTCTTTCCTGCTTGAATATCAGTATCAGAATCTCCCACTAAAAAAGAATTACTAATATTTATGTCAGGAAAATCAGCTTTAGATTGTAATAACATGCCAATACCTGGTTTACGACACTCACATTCTTCACTTTCTAAGTGAGGACAAAAATATATTTTGTTAATACATTTAAATTCTTTTGATATTGCTTCTTGCATTTTTTCATGTACAATTTGAAGATCTTCAACCGACATTATTTCTTTACCAATTCCTTGCTGATTTGTCACAATAATTATTTTATTAAAAACTGATTTAAGATTAATGATTGCATCTAAAGATCCTTTGATAAACTCAAAATCTTTAAAATCAGTAATATATCTTCCTTCTAGCTTTTTATTTATAACACCATCCCTATCAAGAAAAAGAGTATCATACATCATTTAAGAAAATAACTTATCTTCAATTAATTCACATATTATATGACCAACTAATATATGCGACTCCTGAATTCTTGCAGTTTCTTTTGAAGGGATATTAATCATAATACTACATAAAGACTGCATTTCACCGCCGTCAACACCACTAAGACCAACAGATATAACTCCAAGACTATTTGCTTTCTCAATAGCCTTTAAAACATTTTTTGAGTTTCCAGAGGTAGACAAAGCAATTAAAACATCTCCTTCTCTTGCAGCAGATTCTAAAATCCTAGAATAGGAGTATTCAAAACCATAATCATTTGAAACGGCAGTAAGGTAAGAGGAATTAACGTGAAGAGCTTCAGCAAATAAAGGCTTTCTATCTTTTAGGAACCTACCACTTAATTCTGCTGCTATATGCTGAGCATCAGAAGCGCTTCCCCCATTACCACAAAAAAGAATTCTCTGATTATTTTCATAAGCTTTAATACATAGATCTACAATTTGTTCAATTTTAAAAATTATATCTTTATCAATAGACACATTATAAATATTATCAGCAGCTTTTTTTAGTATTTTAGTTATTGAGTCGCGCATTACTTTTTTTTGTAAAAATAATTCATTTTATAGTAAGCATCTTTAGTTAGACTACCTATTTCATTCCAGCTAAATTTCTGTTTCATTAAATCTAAGCCTCCTTCACTTATTTTTTCACGCAAATCATTATCCTTTAAAGCTCCAATAATAACCTCTGCTAAATTATTTTTATCTCCTGAACTAAAGAACAATGCACTTTTTTTATCTTCTACAACTTCTTTAAAAGCTTCAAGATCTGATAAAACAACTGCTTTACAAAAACTTAAGCTCATCATAAGTACTCCGCTTTGATATATTTTATTGTATGGAAGAATTATTAAATCAGAAGCACTATAATAGTGTTTTAGATCTTCAGATTTAATAAATTTAATATGTAAAGTACAATTATCATGAATCTTTAAATCATTAATAATCTTTTGATATGTTGAAAAATCATCTTTCCAAGGTTTACCAGCAATTAACAAATTAACGTTATCACAACCTTTAATAATCTCTGGCATCGCTTCCAATAATAAGTCTAATCTTTTCACTTTTTTTATCATTCCAAAGAAAAGAATCACTTTGCTATTTGGGTCTATATTAATTTTTTTCCTTGCAGAAAACTGATCAGTATTATATTTAATAAAAGGAAGATAATTACCATGAGGAACTATACTTATTTTACTTTCTAAATTTTGATGATGTTTGATTATTTCATTTTTACTAAAAACATTATGCGTTAGTACAGAATTAGCTAGCGCATAGATAAATTTAGTGTAAATTTTAGAAGAATTAATATTAGCAAAACTTCTGACATCATGAATAGTTAGCACAATTTTACCACCAATAATTTTTGCTAGCATCATATTAAACAAGACTAAAATACTAAAACCGAAAATATGATAATGAAATACTTTAATGCCAGAAAACCTTGCGTGAAAATGTGACATTAATGAACCCTTAAAGTATTTAAAAGCTGAAATAAATTTATTTTTTGAAGAAAAGATATCACCATAGAATGTAAAGAAATCTAATCCCTCTAGCAAAGGGTCTATGGTTTGTGAGTTAGTATATAAACTTACATTCACATCAGAGTTTATTAATCCACTTGCTTGACCAAATAAATAAAAATGATGAGAGCTGCCATGCGCTCCTAAGTGATCTATAATAGCAACTTTTAATTTCATTATTTAAAAAGCTTTAAATATAATACCTTTTTGTGATTAAGAGGTATTTGTATATTTGTGTTATCATAGTCTATTTTGATCACCAATTGATTATGGTAATATTGTTAAAAATATGCTATTTAACTCACTACACTTTCTTGCCTTTTTTCCAATAGTAATTATTGCATATTTTATAATTCCTCAAAAATTTAGATGGATTTTACTGCTGATTGCCAGCTATTATTTTTACATGTGTTGGAAAGTAGATTATATAATCTTAATACTAATCTCTACCCTCATTGACTACATGTGCTCAAACAAAATGTCAAAAATTAAATCTAAAGAAAAAAGAAAGAAATGGTTATATCTTAGTCTAATTAGTAATCTAGGAATCCTATTTGGCTTTAAATACTTTAATTTCTTTAGTGAAAATATTCAGCTTTTATTTAACCAGTATAATGTTCTATATGAGATACCTTTTTTTAATGCCCTTTTACCAGTGGGGATCTCTTTCTACACCTTTCAAACATTAAGCTATACTATTGATGTTTATAATAACAAAACACAAGCGCAAAAACATCTTGGAGTATTTGCTGTGTATGTTTCATTTTTCCCACAATTAGTAGCAGGGCCAATTGAAAGATCAAATCATTTACTACCACAGTTTTTTGAAAAACATGACTTTTCATATTCAAGAGTTAAATCTGGATTACAAAAGATGCTTTGGGGTTTTTATAAAAAAATAGTAATTGCAGATAATCTTGCTATTTTAGTAGATGGAGTCTTTAATAATGTAGACAATTATTCTGGCATCACTCTAATAGTTGCAACAATATTTTTTACTTTTCAAATATATTGTGATTTCTCAGGATATTCTGATATTGCAATTGGATCTGCTCGAGTGATGGGCTTTGAATTAAGAGAGAATTTTAAGAGACCATATTTCTCAAAATCAATACAAGAATTTTGGCAGAGATGGCATATTACATTATCATCATGGTTCAAGGATTACTTATACGTTCCTCTTGGGGGCAATAGAGTTATAAAATGGAAATGGTATTACAACATACTAATAACCTTTTTACTTAGTGGCTTATGGCATGGAGCAAATTGGACATTTATTATTTGGGGTGCACTACATGGATCATATCTTATTTTAGCTATAATATTCAAAATACAGAAAGATGCCATTTCACAGAAAATCAATTCATATAGCCCAACACTAAATAAATTCCTAGATGTAAGTATTACATTTATACTTGTTGCTTTTACATGGATTTTCTTTCGCGCTAATAATCTAAATGATGCCACATATGTTATAAATAATTTAACATTTGATTTAAGTGAGTATTCTAGCCTTGGAATGCAATTTAGAGGCATTGGTCTACAACTAAATGATGTTTTAAAATGTGTTTTGTTAATTTTTTTATTAATTGCATTTAGCACATATGAAAGATCAGGGAATGTCTGGATGAAACTTCAAAGAAAATCTAAATGGATAAGATGGGCAATATATTATTTCCTTATTTACGGATTACTATTTCTGGCTCCACACTCAACAATTAATAACTTTATATACTTTCAGTTCTAATGATATTAAAAGATCTTAAAAAATTAATCATTAAGTTATGTATTTTAATAACTCCAATATTGATATGGATTTTAATTTTAGTGCAAGTTGACCCTTTTAATTATTTTAACTCCTCAAATATTTTAAGTCAGGAAACTGAACATCAAACAGCCAGAAAACTAAATTCTTTACTTTATAATAGCCTCTGGTTTAAGAATAATCCAACTCCTAACATTATAATTGGAGATTCTAGAATTAAACGCTTACCTATAGATGAAATTAAAAAAATATCTGGCGATAATTATTTCATTCTTCACTCCAACGCAGCAAAACTTAATGAAATCATTGATTTATTTTGGTTATCTTCTAAATATTCAAATTTAGAAAATGTAATTCTTGGAGTAAATTTCAACTTATTTAATCAATATGCTTATTCTAACAGAGTAAATGAAGTTGAACAAATGTTTAAAAACCCTCTAATGTATATTTTCAATGGTAATGTTTTAGAAGTAACAATCAAAGCAATTATAAGTCATTTTTCAGAAGTTAATATTCCAAATATCTCAAGAAATATTATGCTCAAAAGAGAATTAAATGGGAAAAGTTTTAAAGACAAAGAAATTTGGTGGCAATACAATTTAAGCACTGTAGCTAAAAATCAATACTCTAGATATAAATACCCAAAAGATTTAATCATCAGACTCAGAGAGGTTAAAAAATACTGTTTAGAGAATAATATTAATCTAACATTATTAAACGTACCACATCACAAGGAATTTAGACAACAAGTAATTGACTTTAATCTTACAGAAGAAGAAAACAAATTCAAACAAGAAATAAAAAAAATTGGAACAGTGATTGACTATGACTTCCCAAACGCAATAACAAATTGTCGTAGGTGTTTTACAGACCCTATTCACACAAATGACTCTATTAGCTTACTTATTGTAAAAGAAATATTTAACGACTCTATAGTGATTGGTAAAAAACTATAGCTTAAAACCTTGAAAGTAAGACTTATTGACTAACAGAAAAGTGGCAAAATCCTTTTTCATACTAGAGCTAAAAATATACCTAAGATTATTTTTAAAAAATAAAAAAACAATAAAAAAGTAACTATATAAACTTTTTATTTTTCGTAAAAAATAAATATGATTCTTTATGTTTTGTTCTAAAAAAAAGTCTCCCCTGACTTTATTTATTTTAAAAGAATTAGATAAGCTACCAACTTTATGAAATAGTACTGAAGCAGGTGAGTACCAAAGTTTATGTTTTTTATTTGAGAGTACTCTAAATAAAAAATCAGTATCATCAAAATAAACAAAATACTTTTCATCCATATAGCCTACATCTTCAAATACTTCTTTATTTATTAAAAGACAACAAGTTGGAGCATAATCTACTGCACCAGCAATATTGAACTGACCTATGTCTTTCTGATTTACACCTTGATGAAAAGGAAGAAAACCATTCTTTTTTTTAAACCAACCACCTGCATACCAAATTATATCTTTATTTGGATGGAACATTATTTTGGGAACCACTAAACTGCAGTTATATAATTCAATTGACTGGATTAAATCAAAAAATAAATTAGGCAAAAATTCTACATCATTATTTAGTAATAAAACCTTTGAACAATTATCTTTTAGAGCATTCTTTATTCCAATGTTATTAGCGGCAGCAACTCCAATATTTGAGTTATTTCTAATTAATTTTATTCTTGGATCAGAAAAATTAGAAAGAATCTCTAAAGAATTATCTTGTGAATTATTATCTATTATGTAAAGATTGAATTTGGTGTGTTGCTGTGATATTACACATTCAAGAAATGGTTTAATCACATTTGCTGAATTAAATAAAACTGTTACAACTCCTATTTTCTCCATGAAGAAAGATCTTTATTTAACAATTTCTCTAGCATAAATATATCATTTAAAAAAACCTGATTTAATTTATGTCTTACTTTAGATTCTATCTCTTGATTACTTTCTCTAAAGAAATTTTTATTTATAAAATTAATTAGTCGTTCATTAAAAAGAAAAGAGGCTGTTTTTCTAACTAAAGAAATAGAATATAAATATCTCATGAAATTATTAGAGGGGAGCTTAGACTTATTATATTTAAGATTAAAATTAATATTACTGTCGGACTTGAGATTAAGAAAGCTAAAAATATTATTTACAAAAGTAGCTCGATCTTTCTTTAGATCTTCATAAAACATGACACATACATTTGTGGAACCAAATTCATCAATATAACTTTTGACTTGTAGGTGATATAAGCCTAAATCAATATATTGCTGATAAAACAGAGAGCCTTCTTGATTATTATTTAAAACTAAATCTTCAAAATCTCTCTTTACAAAACCTAAACGAAAGTCCATTTTATAATGTGAATAAGCTCTGTCAACTGGATTTCTTAAGATAATTATTATTTTAGCATCTTTATTATATGTAAAAATTCTCTTTGACACTTTTGGGTAAAATAAATATGAAACGCTAGCTTCACCTAACTTCTTTTTTTCACCATTAGCTTGAAATAAACTATGGTAATCTTTTTCATCTGTAATGTTTTTAGAGGCGTAATATAAATCCTGAGATTCTAATTCCTCATTAGAAAAATAATTAGGTTCCTTAACAGAACTCATTACTACATCTTGATGTTGATTAAGATACTTATACAAAGAAGTTGTTCCTGCCTTGGGCGCCCCAACAATAAAGAAATCTACTTTCATCTTATATTGTTTTTTAATAAATCAATCACACTAGATAATCGTTTAACATTAAACAATAAAGAAAAGAAAAACTTAATTGGAAAAGAAATTAAATAAAACAAAACACGCAAAGGAGGTGACAAATACTTCTCTTTTGGATAACCATGCTTTTTCATATAAGTGTTCGAAATAAATTGTGAGATAAAAATCTCTGCACTATTTAAACCTCCAGATTTCCATTTATAAATTTTACTAGAATCTATTCTCAAATCTTCTTTATTATCTTCTTGCGAAGAAGACCCTATGTTTGGGACTTTTAGCATCTTTTCTTCAAAAACAATATCTAAAAAACTGCATATATCTAAGCATATTTTTTTAGGGGTAAGAAGAAAATCTTCAAATCTTACTATTAACAAGTTTGGATTTGAAATAAATCTATCTGTATGCTGTAATGACGATCTCCAAAAAAAAGAGGTTGTAATTGGATGATACAAAAAGAAAGATCGGATACTTTCAGTTAAAGGAATTTTTTTTGCTCCTAAAAATTTTCTTTTCCACTTATTCTTTTGTGACAATAATACATCACGACTATCTCTAACCATATTAATAATTTTAGCTTCAGGGTATTTCTCAAGAATATCTTTTAAATAGAAATTATTATTTGGAGTCTGATCACAAATTATTTCTTTTCTATTTTCTAATAAAATACTTTTAGAAAAAATACTAAATAATTCAAAATAAGTATAGTTAATATCCTTATCAATTAGTGATTCTGATTTTTTTACAAATTTTATGGATACATCATTATTAAATAAACCATTTTCTTGTATAGAAAATAATTTAGCTAGTACAGAAACTGAAGTCTTATAGTCAACACGATCACTTTTTCTATTTGAATATATTTGACTAAAAAAATGTAGTTCTTTTAAGCTGAAAATTAGTGAATGATTTGATAAAACACGAGACATCATTGTTGTTCCTGACCTACTTGAGCCAACAATAAAAATTTTAGAATTTTTATTCATTTTCAATAAAAATAGTAAGACTATAGGCTTTTAGCTCATTATCTTCTATATGAATTTTGTTACTATAAGTAATTCCATTTTCATCACTATTAAGATTAAATAATTTGGAGCCAAACATTTCCTCTTGCTTAGTGAAATTATTATTTTCTGAGATAAATTTTGCTGTTTTTGACCAATTAATATAAAAAATCATAGAGACACTATCTTTTGAACGTATAGTATATTTATACAAATCCTTTTCAACTTTTTCTTTTAAAATAACAGGAGATTTGAGTGCAAAAATTTTACTAATCATTCTAATACTGTTAAAAGTTGACTGTATGTACGTTTTCCCATTTTTTTTCTGAAAAACTGAACCTCCAAAGTCTCTTCCGGCTAAATTATGAAATGTAGTCAAAGAAATATTTTTGAATTCCTTATTAGAGAGTATTTCAAGAAAATAATTTGCTACAAATAATGATTGCAAGAGTGTGTTTCCAGTTTTTTTTGAATATTGCAAATTCCACTCAGTAATCCAAATTGGCATATTATCAAAAATAGAATTATATGTAGATATCTCAAGTGGGTAAGACCTATCAAAAAACTCATTAACCCTATCTTTATAATTTAAAAATGAAATTTCCTGACTACCTTCATTTTCCTCAAATATCATCTGACCATACTTATCTTTTCCCTTTACAACCTTTGCATATGAGTGAACGATAATAGCATCATAAAAACTCTGTTTAGCAAGACTTCTATTCCAAACTGAATGTCTATGATCTTTATTTGAAACAATTGGAGCTGCAACAATTGCTGTCTTAATTTTTGGAAAAACACTTTTTATATATTCAGAAATATCTTTTGCTTTAGATAGATATTGCTTTATTGTATAACCTTTATCAAAATAACTTTTATTAGATAATTCGCTTCCTAACTCAACACCTACAACATCTAAATTATTTTTTCTCATCAAACTAATCATGGCTATAATATCTTCTTTGTCACCAGTAAGCATGTTAGCAACCAAAACTACATTAGACTGATGTTGTTTGGCTAGATCAACAAACTCATATATGTAGTTATTATTATGATTATTTTTCTTTGAAAAACTAATTAGGCCTCTTGCTCTTTTTGGAAATTTACCTCCAATTAATGAATCAACCTCTTTTATATTTATCCCATATGCTGGAGCGTCAAGGTGGTAAAAGTTACCGACAGCCCCTCCGGGAAACCTTAATAGTTTTGGCGACATCTCATTACAATTCTCTTTAAACTCTTTACTGTTAACATCAAAATATGTGAAGGTATTTGAAGTGGCGAAACCAAATATATCTTTATTAATTACACTTTGTGAAAATATATTCTGAATAAAAAACAGACAAATAAAAAATATTAATGATCTAATCATTTTATTAAACCTTTATCTTCTAACTTACTTATAGATTCTGAATATTTATCATCATGAATCTCTTGGGTCTTTACCCATGACGCAAATTTAAACAAGCCTTCATCAAAAGAAAACTTAGGGCTAAAACCTAAGTAATTGTTAATTTTTGAAATATCAGCAAAATTATGTCGAATATCTCCAATTCTAAACTTACCTGTTATTTCAATATTAATATTTGATTTAAAGATTGATTTTAATTTTCTGGCAACATCTAAAACACTTACTTGCTTTCCTGTTCCAACATTAAACACTTGCCCGCTATTTTTATCATCAACTAATGATAAAAATGAAGCCTCAACAACATCATCTATATAAATAAAATCTCTTGACTCATTACCATCTTCATAAATTTCAATATTATTATTGTTCAATATTCGAGTTGAAAAAATTGATAAAATACCAGTATATGGATTAGAGAGAGATTGACCTGGACCATAAACATTTTGAAATCTGAGAACAGTTGTATTTATATTTAAGTATTTTCCAATAAGCAATATCATTTGTTCTTGATTTAACTTACTAATTGCATAAATTGACAATGGATTAATTAAAGATTTTTCGTCAGTGGCAACTTCTTTTATTGGGCTGTCACAATGAGGACATATAAAATCAAAATATTTATTTCCTAGTTGTTTTTGGTCTCTCTCTAATGGATAAATATCTCCGTGTTTAGCACAAAGGTATTTTCCTTCTCCATAAATTGAACGAGATGAAGAAAGGATAAGCTTTTTAATATTATGCTGGCTATTTGTTAAAACATCAAGCATAAGGGCAGTAGCTGAAATATTTGTATTTACGTAATTATAGATATCATACATTGACTCTCCAGTGCCAGTCTCAGAAGCTAAATGGATTATTGCATCCTGATCTAAAATCGCATTTTCCCAATCTTTTCTGACATTTACATCACCAATAATAAAATTTGTTTTATTCTTTAGATTATTATAAGCATCTCTGTTATTATGAATTTTGGAAGATAAATTATCAAAAATAGTAACATTATATTCTAGAGTTATTAATCTATTTGCAATTGCTGATCCAATAAAACCAGCTCCACCAGTAATTAATATATTTTTCATAATAATTTATTTCTATGAGCAGTAAATTTAATAAAGAAATTATAGAAGCCGGAAACAATAAAAATAAAGAAAAATGGCCTTAGAAATAGAGGTTCAGACATAACAGATGTAAACACAATAATAAAAAAAAGTAATTTATTTTTTTCAATTATTTTCTGCCTTAGAAACATTATTATCAATAGAATTGCTGTAGGAAAACCCATTGCAGCTAATAAAAATGTTAAAGAATTTGCGCTACCAGCACTTGTACCCGCTCCACGTAAAGAAACGCCAAGGGTTTCATTAATTAACTCCAAACTTTCACTGTCAATATAAAACTCATATCTTAATTTCTGAAATTGATCTAAATCTAACCCCACTCCAGTTAAAGGATGTGAGGCCGCAATAAATAAAGGCTGAGTAAGATCAAAAAGTCTTTTTTGAAATGAAAAAACTCTATTTCCTTTAAACTTTTCCTCAATATTTACCGAAAAAATAAAGTATATTGGAATAAAAGAAAGAAAAATAATAGGTAAAATAAGTTTATTGGTTCTTATCTGCTGTATAAAAAAGAAAAATAATTGAATAATTAAAATAATAATACCTGTAGTTGAATAAGTTCCAAGAACAACAAAACCAATAAGTATAAGCCATCTTTTTCTTTTGTATATAAAGGCTTCTAAAAAGAAAAAAAGATTTAAATAAACTTGTAAAACACCAGGCTCCCAAAACAACCCTTGATTTCTACAAAATTCAACGCCAAATAACTTCATTACTGATAAACTAATTTCGTCAGAAGCATAATAAAACAAATAGTTATAAGTCTTACAACTATAATATTCTGACTCTATTGTAAAAAGCTGATCATAGACAAAAAAGTATGCTAAAAAATTTAATAAAGAGTGAATGAAAATAATTTTTAAAATAAAATTTAAGCGTAGTAGAAAAATATGATTTCCCCTGTTATTTTTAAAATGAACATAAAACAGAATAGAGCTGATAATTACAGTAAAATAATACAGGTATTTATCTAAGGATTGCTCAGAAGAGGCAAATAAAAAATTTATAATGAAAAGAGAGCTAATTGTTAAAAAAGTAAAAATTATAGAATTGGTTAATGATCGTTTTAATTCCGAAGCATTAATCACAATTGCTCCTGAAAGTAATGCAAGAAAAAAATAGTACATTAAATTCCTATTAAAAACAAAGAGTAATCCTCCGCCGGTAAAGACAAGTAGAAGTACTAATAGATTATCTATATATTTTTGATTAAGTGTATACATGACTAGCTATTCCAGTTCATTTTTTTTTCAATTAGATTTTCTAGCATATCAATATCTTGGCTAAAATAACGTGTCATTAAACTTGATTTTAATTCTACAGATAACTTTGAAAAAACATGTTCTTTTTCATTCAATCTATTTACCTTGTTTTTAATAAGTTGCCTTGTCTGTGCTGAAAAAATAAATTTCTTAGCTAAATTACGAAACCATCCCTTTGATTTTAAAAGATCTTTTAGTAATGGAATTCTTGCTTTACTACTTTTATTACTGTGAATATCTATCTTAAGAGCTGAAAGATCAAGATTAAGAAATTGAGATATTTTTATCAAACAATTTCCAAAATTATTTTTTATATCAAGATCAAAATCCAAAATTAAAAAATTATCCAAAGTGTAGAACTCTAAATAGTTACTTAACATATCAAAATACATCCCTTGTGCAATATATGAAAATCGTAGTTGAGTTAAATAATCATTATTATTTTGTGCATCTAAGACTCTAGAACTTTCTTTTTCTAAAGCCTTAGAAAATGCTAACTTTTCTAAACCATCTCTTTTGGAATGTAAAAAATGAGAATAGGCCCTATCCACGGGATTTCGCAATACAACAATAAATTTCATGTTTTTTCCAAGTGAATTAAAAATTCTTTCTGCAGCCCTTTTTGAATATAAATAGGTTGGTGTACAATCTAAAATGATCTGTTCTTTATTTACATTTTTGAAATATGTATTATAATACCAGTCTATACCATGGCTAAAATTATCATCAAGATTAAAAAAATGTGGTTCTTTAAAAGATGGCGCAAAAATATTTTCATGATTTTTTAAGAGATCATATAATGAGGTGGTTGCTGACTTTGCAGCTCCTATGATCATGGTATTAGGGAGATTCATTTTAACCACTTTTTAAGATCTAATGAAACTATTTCAGATAATTTAATTATATCATCATGATAAAATTTTAATAAGTTTTTTCTAGTTGAGGTTTGCATTGCATCAGTATCAGATGTTTGACTGTTAATAAAAACATTTTTTATAAAACCTCTAAGCGTAGAGCTTGCTAAAACAAATTTTATAAATCTTTTTAAAATACCTTTACTTAAAAAAATATTTTTTAGAATAGCATTATTCCATTGCCACCCTCCTACCATAAATCTTTCTTTAATATTTACTTCAAAATCCTCAACGGATAAAAAATTATATACTTTCTGTAACTCAGAATTTGTGTCTAATATAAAATCATCATAAATAATAATATGAACATTTTCTTTAAATTCATTTAAATATTTACTAACCATTTTTGAATACAAACCGATGTTTAAATATCTACTTGCTGGAGTTATATTTAAATTTTTTGTATATCTCTCCTCACAAATATCAATTGCATCTTCGAAACTCAAATTTTCAATTTTATTAAATCTCCTCACATGATGATAGCCCGAAAAAGCTCTGTCAATAGGATTTCTTAGCATTATTATAATTTTTGTTTTCGAGCACAAATATTTTTTAATATTTTTTATAGATGCATCAGCAAACTGTAAATACATTGTGCTTGCTTCTCCCCTAAATTTAAAACTGCCCCCATCTTTAAATAATTCTGTGTATTTCTCTAAATCATTAATTCCGTTAGGAATTCTACCAGAACCAATTTCTTTGTTAATTAAAAAATGTGGTTCCTTATTACTTGACATAAAAATATCTGGATGTTGAGACAAATAGTTAAATAATGATGTTGTTCCAGACTTTGCAGCTCCAACAATTAATAGATTAGGGAAATTCATTTTATTAACTTTTTTGAAAAAGGAATATAAAAAGTATAAAAGCCAAATTCCTTTTTTACATAATATACAAGAAGTAAATTAAAGATAACAATACTAATCATAGTAGCCATGGCTGAGCCATTAATACCATATATTGGTATTAAAACAAAATTCAATATAATATTTATTAATGAACCAATAATAGCAACATTCATAAAAATAACTTGCTTTCCACACATCTGCAAAAGATTTCCTGCTGCACCAGAAAATGCAACAACAAGTCTACCTGCTGACAAAATAATAAATGATAAAACACCTAATCTAAATTCTTCTCCAAATATACCCATAAGAAATTCTGAACAAAAAACAAAAACTAAGACTAAAGGTAAAGTAGTCCAAAAAATTAATTTAGTTGATTGTTGGGTTACCTTTTCTAGACCACTAAAATCCTTATTTCGATAAAGTTCTGCGAATTTTGGAGCAGCAATACTCTTTACTGCCAATAAACTAATTGTTGCAAACATTGATAATTTAAAAGCTGTGTGGTATACACCTATTTCAGAAGTATTAGTTGTTAAACCAGCAATTACTGCTGGAGTATCAAGAGCGCCTAGCATTATTTTATCAGTCCAAGACATAATAAATTGAACCGCTTGTGCAAGCATCAAAGGGGAGGCGATGAGAAGAATCTCTTTAATTTTTAAATTCTCAACACTTTCATTATCATTTTTTATTTCTTTATTAAAAAGAAATTGAAAAACAAAAAATGAAAATATAGATATAATAATTAAACTAGAAAGATAAGCGTATAAGGGAATATTAGAATCTTTCGAAAAGCTAGTAAAAATTAAAATAAATAAGAGTGAAAATAATGCTTGGGACATCCAAAAGAAAAAAGAATAAAAACCTATTTTTTTTAAACCACGTAAATTTTGATAATGAAACATAAAAAATGAGAGTGGTAAAATAAAAAAAGCATTAATTTTTATATGCTGAGCATTAGCACTTATTAGATTTGCAATAAAGGTTGAATTAAAATACATTAACAAAGACATTAACATAGAAGTTAAAGCAATAAAAATTAAAGATTTTTGTCTAAATAATCTTATACTTTCAAATTTTTTCTCTGAAGCAAAAGCAGCAATATACTTTATAGATGCAGTATCTAAACCGAATTTCGCTACTAAGACACAAACCCTAAGAACAACTATAGCAAGAACATATTCCCCTAAACCATTAGCACCAAAAAAATATGCAATAACAAACGTCAGTAAAAAACCTAATAATTGCCCACCAATTCTATACAGAAAAGCAAGACCTCCTTTGTTAAATAATTCTGCAAAGTCCTTATCCTCTAGGTTATATTTAATTCTTTTGAGCATAGAATTAAAAAACTATAAACCAAGGATTTAAAAGGTTTTCCTTATTGTATTTTAATTCATTTTTAGTCAGATAATTATGGACATTAAATCCTGCAATTTTAGCAATTGCATGTCCTGCTCCAGTGTCCCACTCCATTGTTGGGGCAAATCTTGGATAAACATCTGCAATTCCTTCAGCAACCATACATAATTTTAAAGATGATCCTACTGATAACATTTCAACCCTTTCATGTTCATTCTTTTTTTCTTCACAAAAATCTTTTGTCTCATTGGACATATGTGATCTTGAACCAACTATAACATACTTATTTTTATTTTTTCTTGAGGGTAATTTAGTGGATTCTGAAATTAAATCAGCAAGTTTAGTTATTTCAAAATCAATACATGATTTAAAAGCTCCAATTTCAATGCTAGCAAAATAAATAACTTTTGTCACTGGAACATATACAACTCCAAGAATTGGTTTTCCATTAGAAATAAGTGCAATATTAACTGTAAACTCTCCATTTCTTTTAATAAATTCTTTTGTCCCATCAAGAGGATCAACCAGCCAAAAAAGCTCCCATTCTTTTCTTTGATTATATTCAATTTCACCACCTTCTTCACTTAAAATAGGAATGTTAGTTTTTAAAAGAAAGTTTTCAATAATTTTATTACAATTTTTATCTGCTAGAGTTAATGGAGAATTATCTTGCTTAAACTCAACCTTAAAATTTGAATTATAAATTCTCATTATTTCTTTTCCACCAGATATACATGAGTTAATAGCAGTAATTAACAGTTGATTATAGTTCATTACTTAAACTTTCATTATAAATATTTTTGGCTCTAGAAGTTCCTATTCTAGACACTCCAGCTTCTATCATTTCAAGGCTTAATTTTAAAGTAGAAATTCCTCCTGAAGCTTTTACAGATAAATCACCACAAACAGACTTAATAGTTTTAATATCATTAATATTAGCTCCTGAACCTCCATAATAACCAGTGCTAGTTTTAATGAAAATATCTTTTAAATTTTCAAAATAGATTGGTGAGAGGAGATTATAAATCCTTATTGATATTGCTCTTATCTCCTTTTTTGAGAGAGCGCCAGTTTCAATAATCCATTTAACAGTCTTTCCATTTTTAATAACTATATCTGTACCACCTAATATATCAGCATCAAACTTATCAAAGCTACCTCTTTTAAAAGAATTATAATCACACACAAAATCTATATCAGAAGCACCGTTATTAATGGAAATAAGAGCTTCTGAAATTTTTTCTTTTGTAGAAGAATTACCAAAAGGAAAATCTACAACGGTTCCAACTACAACACTAGCTTTGTGCTCTAAGATTGTTTTACATGCAAGCACTACATACTCTGGCCTTATCATAATACAAGCAACAGACATTTCAATAGCCTGAAAAATAACATTTAGTACATTTTGTTTATTTTCTTTTTTAGAAATTGCTAATTCATCTGATGTTTTAAGATAAGTTGAGTCAATATATTTAGCAATTTCCAACTTCATATAATAGATTTAATAATCATAATTCAAATCTAATTAAATAATCAGATTTAACATGATTTTATCTTTCTAAAATTTTAGTAATTTAGCAAGTCAATCATGAAATCAACAAATAAAAATTTATTTCCAATTTTTGAAGATATTATCCAGAGAAAGGACAAAGAAAATTTGTTAAATCAAAACTCAAAAGTTATTTGGTTAACTGGCATGTCTGGGTCAGGAAAAACTACAATTGCTAAAGGTTTAGAAAAATATCTTTTTTCAAATGGAATTATGAATCAGATCCTTGATGGAGACAATATTAGAGTTGGCTTAAATAAAAACTTATCTTTCAGCGAAATTGATAGAACAGAAAACATAAGAAGAATAGCCGAAGTTTCTAAGTTATTTCTTAACGCTGGAATAGTTACAATAAATTGTTTTGTTAGTCCTTTAAATAACATGAGAGAGCTAGCCAAAGAAATAATTGGTAAACAAGATTTTATAGAGATTTATGTAAATACCAGCTTAGAAAAGTGTAAAGAAAGAGATGTAAAAGGTCTTTACAAAAAAGCATTAAATGGAGAAATAAAAAATTTTACTGGTATAGGCTCTAATTATGAAACTCCAAAGAATCCTGATTTAGAAATAAACACCACAGACAAATCTGTTAATGAATCAATTGAAGAATTGAGTAAATTTATCTTACCTAAAATAAAAAAATGAACTCATATAATTTAACTCATCTAAAAGTTTTAGAATCTGAAGCTATTTTTATTATAAGAGAAGTAGCTGCTCAATTTGAAAAACCTGTAATGCTTTTCTCTGGAGGAAAAGACTCAATAATTATGTTTCACTTAGCAAGAAAAGCATTTTACCCAGATAAGATTCCTTTTCCTTTAATGCATATTGATACAGGGCATAACTTTCCAGAAACTATAAATTTTAGAAATAAGCTAATAGAAGAAACAGGTGAAAATCTAATAATAAAACTGGTACAAGAGTCTATAGACAATGGCACTGCAATTGAAGAGACTGGATTAAATCCTTCTAGAAATGGATTACAAACAGTTACATTATTAGAAGGGATTGAAGGAGGAAATTATGATTGCGCACTAGGTGGAGCTAGAAGAGATGAGGAGAAGGCAAGAGCTAAAGAAAGATTTTTTTCACATAGAGATGAATTTGGTCAGTGGGATCCAAAAAACCAACGCCCTGAACTTTGGAACTTGTTTAATGGTAAAAAAAATCAAGGTGAACATTTTAGGGTTTTTCCGATATCAAATTGGACTGAAATGGATGTGTGGCAATATATATTAGATGAAAAAATTGAAATTCCTTCTCTTTATTTTGCTCATAAAAGACATGTAGTTAATAGGGATGGTGTTTTATTATCTAAATGTGAACATATTTCATTAAAAAATAACGAAGAGTGGCAAGAAAAAACTGTAAGATGTAGAACGATTGGTGATATGACTTGTACTGGTGTTTCTGAATCACGGGCCTCTACAATGGAAGAAATAATAGAAGAAGTTGCTACAACAAGAGTTACAGAAAGAGGAGGACGAGCAGATGACAAGAGATCAGAAGCAGCAATGGAAGATAGAAAAAAAGAAGGATATTTTTAAATTATTATTATGAGTGAATCAAAAGGATACTTAGATATGGAACTACTACGTTTTACCACAGCTGGTAGCGTAGACGATGGGAAAAGCACTTTAATAGGTCGCTTACTTTATGATAGTAAAGCAATATTTGAAGATCAAATTCAAAACCTTCAAGAGGTTAATGAGCAAAGAGGAGAAGAAGGTATCAATCTTGCATTATTGACTGATGGACTAAGGTCAGAAAGAGAACAAGGTATTACTATTGATGTAGCTTACAGGTATTTCGCGACTCCTAAAAGAAAATTTATTATTGCAGATACTCCTGGACATATTCAGTACACAAGAAATATGGTTACCGGTGCATCAACAGCTAATCTCGCCCTACTTCTAATTGATGCTAGACACGGAGTTATTGAGCAAACAAAAAGGCATGCTTTTATTGCTTCTTTACTTCAAATCCCTCATGTAGCAGTTTGTGTAAATAAAATGGATTTAGTTGATTTTAGTAAGGATGAGTTTGAGAAAATAAAATCTGATTTCAAAAAATTTGCTTCAAAACTTGAGATAAAAGATGTCAACTTCATTCCAATCTCTGCACTAAAAGGGGATAATGTTGTAGATAGATCTAAAAATATGGATTGGTATGAGGGGTCTACTTTAATACATCTTCTTGAAAACATTCATATTGGCTCCGACCTTAATCACGTAGACTGTAGATTTCCAGTTCAACGTGTTATAAGACCACAATCTAAAAATTATCCTGATTATAGAGGTTATGCAGGAAGAATTGAAGGTGGAGTTTTCAAAACAGGTGATGAAATTTTAACACTTCCATCTGGAAAAAAATCAACTATTAAATCAATTGATACATTTAATGGCGAAATTAACGAAGCGTTTTCACCAATGTCTGTATGTATTACATTAAATGATAATATTGATATAAGTAGAGGGGATATGCTAGTGCGTACAAACAATCAACCTCAAATTAGTCAAGATATTGAGGTAATGATATGCTGGATGAATGAAAGAAAATTAATACCAAAAGGAAAATATACAATTAGACATACAAGTCAAACTACAAGATGTATAATAAAAGAAATTAAATATAAAATAGATATTAATTCTCTACATAGGATGGAACAGGAGAATGAGTTAAGCATGAATGATATTGGAAGAATTTCAATTAAAACAACAAAGCCCTTATTCTTTGACAGCTATAGAAGAAACAGAAACACTGGAAGTATTATTCTTGTCAATGAAGCTACAAATGAAACTGTTGGTGCAGGAATGATTATTTAACTAAACTAGTTAAGGGTAAAATTAATTGGAATAGTAAACATAACTCTTACAGGCTTACCCCTTTGCTTACCAGGTTTATATTTAGGTAAAGCAGAAACGACTCTCAAAGCTTCAGCATCTAAATTTTTATCTACACCTCTTACAATTTTAACGTTTGTAACAGAACCACCTTTATCAACAATAAAACTAACGTATACTTTTCCTGTAATATTATATTCTTTAGCAATCGCAGGGTATTTTACATTCTTTTGAATAAATTTCATTAATCCAAGATCTCCTCCAGGAAACTCAGGCATGTTTTCAACGACCATAAAGAATTCTTCATCGTCTTCTTCTTCTATTTCGATAATTTCATCCTCATCAGTTTCGGTATCCTCAATTTCAAGTTCATTTTCAATTTCAACCTCATCTTCAACAATCTCAATAACTTCTGGTGGTGGTGGTGGTGGTGGTGGTGGTTTCACTTCCTGTCTAGTTATAGGAATAATTTCTTCTTCCATATCGTCAAGATTTAAACTTCCTAGATTATAATCGTTTTTCTCGTAGCTTTTCCATTCAAAAGCAATCAAAACTAATAAAAGCGTAACTGCAAGTCCTATTTGAAAAAATAGAGATTTTTTATTTTCAAGACTAATTTTAGGATTCTTTTTTGGCTGCATATTTGATATATTAATCTACAAGTTTTTGGTAGTCTTCAGAGCTTAAAAGATGATCTAAAGCAGAGACATCTTCAATAGAAACTTTTATAATCCAACCATCACCGTATGGATCACTATTTATTAATTCAGGACTATCTTCAAGTAACTCGTTAAACTCAAGAACTTTACCATTTAATGGCATAAAAAGGTCAGAAACAGTTTTTACTGCTTCAACTGATCCAAATACAGCTTCTAATTCCAAATCTTCACCTTCAGTGTCTACATCAACATAAACAATATCTCCAAGCTCTCCTTGAGCAAAAGAGGTAATACCTACATAAGCAAAATCACCCTCAATTCTTAACCATTCATGGTCTTTTGTATATTTTAATTCCGATGGAAAACTCATATAATAAATTTTGTCAAAAATACAATTTTTTCTATCTAATCAAAATTATCCAGCCAATGTAAATCTTAGACTAAAACCAGCGTTTGTAATTGAGCCAGGAAATGTTGTTGAGATAAAAGGATTAGTTACAACTTTGTCATAAAAAGCACGAATATTCAATCTTTGATTTAGCACATAATCAGCTGAGAACTTAATACTTATAACTTGCTGTCCCATTGTTATCTGCTCTACATCCTCGATAATCTTTCTAATAATAGTATTATTATTTCTGATATTTAAATCTAGTTTAATATCTAAATCGGATGACATTTTTTTGCCTCTACCACCAGAAATAAATTTAAATTCAAGGTCTTTAATTCTGTATCCCGTACCAATTACATAATCTTTTGTTGCTGTTTCAGTTAGCTGATTATTTGAAAGAGATAAGGATAGCATTCTAGATCTTTTTATTTCAATTTTAGTAATCAAGCTATTTTTCCATGTTACATCAAGCTTTAACAAAGGACTAAATTGTTCATTAATTGCTACCTGAGCAATTTCTTTCTGAACATGATAACTCATATTATTTAAATTAATTTCATCACCAGCTATATAATCTAAATTTGTGTTATATGAGCTAACTGTGTAAGAACTTCTATAAGCATGACCAATGGTAAAGTTTCTAAAATATCGCTTAAAAAGCTTGTATTTTATTAAGCCATCATAAGTAATCCTCCAATTAGGTAAAGGAATTTTAGGCATACTATTTAAAGAAATATTTAATGAGCTTGTCCCACCATAAGCAGCTAAAAATGCTGGAATAATTACATCTTGAGATGTAGGACCATATCCTCCTGTTATTGTAGTATCTCCAGAATTTACAGAATACTCTATTGGAAATCCAGTTTGAGAACTTAAGACACCATTAAAGTTAGGGTTTTGTGAGGCAAGTCTATTTGCTATATCTGCACGATAACCCCTAAAGCGAGAAAAAATAACAGAAGAATAATCATCATTATTTCCTTTGAAAGCCGATGGAAATGAAATAAAAGAAATACTATAACTGCCAGTTTCTGTTGGACTAAACGAATTATAATTATTTATTATGTTATCCCATTTAAAATATTCTTGATTATTTGAACTTGACGTTCTATTAGCAGTCAATTCTATTCTAAATTGTTTCACTGGCTCAACTGTACTTCTAAGAGTTATATTTTGAGATAGATTTCTCTTAAATAAAGAATTTAACAATGTATCTTTAGTTAACCAGCTGCTATTTGCAGCCAAAGTTCTAATATCATTTTGACTACCTAAAACAAATGGAATTGAAGGAGCCATATTTCCCCACTGCTGACCCAAAAAATGGGGCTCAGGAAGAAATCCTGGCAACATAGTTCCTCTAGTCTCCGTATAATTAAAAGAAATATTTTTAATTCCTAAAACAAATCTGGTAAGATGATTAAAGACATTAACATTGGCTTTCTTATTTACATCTTCATCTTCCTCGCCATCTTTCTTATTCTTTTTTTTGTTTTTCTGCTTAGGCTGTATCCTTCCTCGATCACGAGCACCTTGAGTTATTCTTTTAAAATAGGGAACCTTATTATATAGAGTTGTTAAATTTATTTGACCGTTGTACTGTTTTGTTTGAGAATTTTGAATTGTATTTCCTAAATTCTGTAATGCCAAGGGGGCTGCTTTCCAATCATAATTTCCACTATATCTTGTGCTTAGAGAAAGAAAATTTAAAATTGGTAATTTATTTAATGGGAATTGGTAGTTTAATGTAAAAGATTGATTGTAAGAAGTTGGTCTTCCGGAGTCCCAAAAATTTCTCCATATTGTGTCCATTTTTAAATCATACTGAGAGTCATTTTTGTCTATTATCCCCGCAGGTTCATCAATACTAGCCTTTCTATTTGCATTAAAGTCTAATTTTAAAGTTCTAGTAAGATCATACTTAAACTCATACATTTTGTTCCAGTTAAAGAATTTATTATATGTGGGAGCAATAATCATATTCTCATTATTGAGATTCCTTAACTTAGTTTCATTATAGTTTCTATCTAAATCTGTTCTGTATGAAAAAGATTTAGGCATATTATTAAAATTAAAATCTTTTATAAATCTCATGTAAGGAGATCTACCAAGATTTAACTTTGAGAAAGGTTTAATATTTTTTGGCTTAGTATTAAAATTATATGTCAAAGCCCCTCTATAATTTACTGTTCTATTATACTCTGTATTTATATTCCTTAAAAAAGTTTCATTTTTTGAATAAGATAATGTAAAGTTCTCAATATCATAAACTTTATTAGTTTTTGGCTTCTTTCCTTTTTTTGTTGTTTGAGTTTTTCTAACGTTAGTGAAATTTATACTATTTCTTTTTACATAATCTTGAGCAATAAATTTTAGAGAATCTTTTTCATCTTTTGAACCAAGAGTCTGAAGAGAGGTACTCAATAATATATCTGGGTCAAGTGGATTATACTGGGGGTTTCTTACGGATTCAGATATCCCTACATACATTGGGACTTTAACACCAAAATCTTCAGAAAAAAGCTTTCCTAAATCAAAGCTAGAAGACATGTCATATTGATAAGCATTATATTTTTGTCTTTCATTTACTTTCTTTTCAATACTACCAAATCCAATGGTACTAAGATTTCCTGATAAAGTAATATTACCAATATCTGCTAATCTAGCAGTAAATCTTGAATTAGCAGCCCAACCCCCATATTCATCAAAATCTGTTAGCCTTAGTTCATTAACCCATATCTGCCCACACTTTGACAAGCCATCATCTAAACTATTAATATTATTCTTTTTAGGATTTCTCACTCCTATCATCATTGTTTTTACTTGAGATAAATTTGGATTTCCCACTACAGTTATTTTTCCGGATGATGAGTATTTTATAAATGGCACACTCACATCATAATTATTAAAATTTCTCTCTTGTTTTGCAAGTTGAAAAATTTCAAAAGCAATATCAATTTCATTTTGCTCTGGCCATATCTCAGAAGGGGAAGTTGCATAGTGAGGAGTTGGCTTCAACATAATTTCATACTCATAATAATTAGAAGTAAAATCACTTCCCAGTCTAATAAAACACGATAAATCTCCCTGATTTAAATTATCTTCTTGTCCTTCAGCGTGCACAAACATTTTTATTCTTTTATATGCTCTTACATCTAGATCAGATGTTTTATAAGCCGCTCTGGAATCACCATCTTGAAGGTCGCATACTTTTAGTACTAGTGACTGTTCATTTTGCTGTCTAAGTGTAGTTGTTGTATTATCTATTTCTTGCTCAATACCTGGCGGTAAAACATATTTTATAGGAAGTCTATTTCCATTTTCTTCAATATTGACTGCCGAAACATCAAATGTTGTTTGTTGTTGATTATCTAGCGGAATATATTCTCCAGGCTCTGAGAGATCAAAGTTATACCTCCTCCACTCTCCTCTTACTAAATCAAAAGTTGCAAAACGACAAACAATAGGATCATTAAAATTGGCAAAATTCATTCTCATAAAACGAATAGATTTAAAATCTTGGATACCTCCAATAACATTATCTGGCAAATAGACTGGCACTCTAAACTGATACCATTTTATATTTCTATTACTACCATTTTCTGTTTTAACGCTTGTTTCTAAAACATCAGAAATATAACTGTCACCTACATTCATCCCTGGAAATAAACGAACTTTATATTGAAAATAACTTTCTGTCTCACTTAGAGTATGATCTCTATTAATATCTTCTGAATTTGGTTGAGAGGAAGCTGCAGTAGGGTAACTCTCAACTGATTGCTCTGAAGTGACTGAATTCCCATCAGTATTATTAAATTTTTTATATCTACTTAATATATCTGTTGAGATATTATCAAAATCTGTACCTCTGAAATAATGAAAATCATCAGCTGAAGGATCATTAATTGCATTTTGATAAGCAGGAGAATTTATTCCGTATGCATTCTCTATTAAATCAATATAATTGTCTTTAAAAAATAATGCTTCGTCACTATTAGCTAAACCATCTAAACCAATATCTTGATATTCTCTAGATAAAGGATCATTATCAAATGCTTCCACAATTGAAAAATTTGTAGGCACTCTTCCCCATGCGGTTGTATCAACATCAACTACATCAGGGCTAGTTGGAAGACCATTTTCAAAACTTTTATAGCCATCTTTTAAGACATCTTCAGAAACATTACCAAGCTGAATATATAAATCTCCGCCGTTATGATTAATTAATCCATCATCAATATTAAATGGATCCATCATCCAAAATTCAATAAATTCTATATTTGCTGCTTCAAAATCATTCGTTTCAAGTTTCCTCATTATACCTCCCCAATTTTTTGATGGATTTAATAATTTACCATTTGCGCCTAATCCATTTATTGTATAGTTATTAGGACCTCTTTCATCAGGATAAAAAGCCATATCTAAAATTGAAAGATTAGTTATTTGGCTTCCAAGATCTGGATCTTTATTTGGGAAAACTTCTGTTTCTAACACTTCTCTAGAATAATGATATGATTGCTGGGCTATTGTATTTCCATTAGCAAGAGTAAGAGTCTTGTTAATATTAGGAGGTGTTATTGAGGTGTTTCTGTAAAAGAGTGGGTCAATAGTATACCATGCTAATTTTGCTCTTTTAAATCCAGATATTAAATCGTTACTTAAAGCAGCATTTTCAAATAAATCTTCTTGGCCTTGAGGTATACTTGCTATTCTCCATGCTCCCATATTTTTTACACTAATTGAAGTTCTGCTTGACTCAAAATCATCTATGTAAGAGACTCCATTCTTTCCTACTGCTCTGTGGTGACCAGGAATTAATTGAGCAAATTCAGCATTTGCGATTAATCGAGACTTTGCTTTTGTTTCAATAAAAGGAAGAAAATCGACTGCTTTTGTAAGCCAAGGAGCTTCAGTTTGATAAGTACCATCTAAACCCCAAATTGTATTTGAGATAGGCTCATCACCAGTATTTATTTTAGTTGTAAATGGTCTCTCGGTAAGATTTAACATTGTAGCACCGATAATAAAGTCCTTGTTAATTTCATAATCAGCATGAAGCCCAACAAGAGTTTTATTTTGCACTCCATACATTGTATTATTTTCTAGAGATATCTTAATTGGAACACCTGAATTTAAAATGCCTTCATTAATAATAGTAACACGTCCCATAGTATAATCTACAGTATAATCCTGGTTCTCAACTAATTTCTGTGACCCTGCAGTTACTGTTACAGACCCTTCTGGTACATTCATCGCTGTAAGTCTTATCTCTGAGCCAGAGGCACCTTGATAACTTCCTTTAATTCTAAATTTGTTTAACTCAGGATATTGGCGAGCAATGGTTAATGTAGAATCATATAATACCTGATAGACATATTTATCTGCAATACTTTGATCAGAAAACTTAGACCTTAAATATTCACCAAAAGGTTGTAGAACAGGAAAGATAATTCTTCCATTAGCAGTTTTTGCAGTTAAACCCTCAATAAAATCAAATACCCCATCAGATTGATTATCCATTTGCTGATTTAATTGATCAACATTAACAACCTTTATTAATGGAACACCATCAATAACTCCTTCAGGAATATAATTTGTTAAGGCTCCAGATTCTTCTGTATTCTCATAAACAATATCTAGAATAAAATTATTACTACTCATTTGATATGCTCCAAGGGCATAAATATTTTTCATCATAAGATCCCAGTTAGGATATTTTGGAGAAAAATTTGTTCCCTTTAACATCTTTACAATTAAAGTTTGAGGTGCCGTAGGTCCTGAAGAAGTAAACTCTCCTACTTGAAATATATTATTGCCAACAGTATATTGAAAAGCAACAGCTAAAACCTCATCATTATTTAACGCTTGATTTAATGATATATATCCAAGCTGAGGGTGTATAGAGTATTCTTGAGAAGATAATTTTCTTGCTCTTTCTAATTTCTCATAATCTTGGCCATTAAGAAAACCTATACCAATTTGAGAGGAAAGAATATTATTTACATCATTTATATCTCTAATACCACTGAAGTTTGTTGTTAATGATTCAAACATATCATTGGCAGCATTATTGTCTGGGTAAATACTCCCGTTTGAAAGTGTAAACTGAGTATTAAAAATATTACCGCTAGTTTCTCCTAAATCTAAAAAGGAAACAATATTTCGCGTGTCATTTGTTGTTCCAGTTTTATTTGTTATCCAAACTTCAACTCTTGAAATATTGACTGGAGAATTTACAAATGGTAAATTAGCTAGAGAATTATCATAATTTTCCTTAAAATAATGAGCAAGAAAAAAATGTTTATTTGCCTCATACTGATCGGCATATATATCAAATTCAGAGGTCTGAGCACCTCCACTTACCTCTATTTCTGAAGTGCTACTTTTTTGCTGGGAGAGAATTCCAGTAAAGGTTGTTCTACCAAATTGCATTTGAGTTTTTAATCCAAATAACGATTGACTTCCTGTAATCAAAGTACCATTTAAAGGAAGGCTTACATTTCCTATTTCTATTTTCTTGATAATTTCATCCTCATAACCCGTGTACTCAAGCTTCATATTATTTTCAAAATCAAATGTAGCCTCTGTATTAAAATTTGTTGTGAGCTTAAGCTTATCACCAATTTTTCCAATTACATTCATTTGAATCTTTTCCTGAAAATCAAAAGTTGTTGTCTTTCTTTGCTCCACAGGTAAACTAGGGTTGTCTAATCTATTTATTTTTAAACCAAAAATTAATTCTGCAGATCCTTGAGGACGAATATCGACTGAGTTACCACCAAATATTTTATCAAATGCTTGACCAGGAATATATAATTTGGGCATACCATAGGATTGATTTTTACTTGAAAGCTGTTGCTTTGTTCTCTTGCGCCAATAATCATTTATTGAATTTTTAAGCTTTAAATCCTGAAACTGCTTAAAATCTAAAATCTTTGATCTATCTAAATTAATATTTCCTACTCTATTATTAAAAAGATATTGATTATTCTGAATATCATAATTAACATTGGGTCTAAGATTAGATGGAGTATTTAAAAACAACCCACTATTATAATTTGTATTGTATGGAAAAGGAAGATTATAATTTTCAGTAGAATCGGCTGGCGAATAGCCAAATGCACTAACATTTAGAGTTAATGTAAATACTAGAATTAAAATTAAAGAATTTTGAAATTTATTACTCAAATTAAATAAACTAATTTATAACAATTACATCTGACTTAAAGCAGTCTTTACTAACTCTTCAACGCTTGCAACGTCAGGTTTTTGCTTAAGTACTTTTTCAATTTTTTGTTCTGAACCTTTTTTGGCAAAGCCTAAAGCTAGTAGAGCTGATAACGCTTCAGTCTTCATAGTATTGTCTAAATCAAAAGAAATTTCTGAGGTAGGCATGCCTTTTGCAACTTTATCTTTTAGGTCTATTATTATTCTTTGAGCTGTTTTTGCTCCAATTCCTTTTACATGTTGTATTGCTGGAACATCAGCCGTAGTTATATAAGTAACAATTTCATTTGCATTATACGTTGATAAAATAACCTGAGCAGTACTAGGTCCAACTCCGGAAACACTTATAAGATTTCTAAATAAGTGGCGCTCAGCTTGATCATAAAAACCAAATAAAGTATGAGAGTCTTCTTTAACAGACAGATGGGTATATAGCTTGCAAAATTCGTCCTTAATTGATGAGAAAGTTTGTAAAGAAATATTAATTCTATAACCAATTCCATTACAATCTAAAACAACGTATGTTGGAGTTTTCTCTACTATTTTTCCAGTTATTTGTGTTATCATTTAAATTTTTATAGTTGAAAAATTAAGAAATTAGATGAGTATAGACTAGTTAACTACAAGTTTTTTAACTGAGATTTTTTGATTTTCAACAATTAGATTAGCAAAATATATACCACTTTTAAATTTATCTGTGTCAATTGTTAAACTTCCAGAATAATCAAGAGGAATATTAGCTACTCTTTTACCAAAAACATCTAAAATCTCTAAAAATGAATTCTTAGAAGCAACATATGAAATAGAAGTTTGATTATTTGATGGATTAGGATAAAAATCTGTTAAACTTAAAGCCCTAAAACTTTCATGAACACTAGAAGTTGAACCATTATAAACTATAGTAATACAAGAAGCATCTGCAGGGTCATTATCTGGGTAAAAACAGTATTGTACAGATGCTGAAGCTGGATCACAATAAGCATCGTAGTATCCTCCAAAATCCGTTGCATCTGCTTGTCCCGCCCCTATTGTATTTGTTGCTGGAGAAATGTATGTGTCTTGACCATAACAATTTGCAGCCCAACAAAAGAAATTTGATGTGCCTGCTGCAGTATCAATAATAATCTTCTCACACAATATATCTAAAGAAGAATTAGAAATGTTTTTTACAGTTAAAGTAGAATGTGCTTGCATACAAGGATTTGCACTTACACTATTATTACCGGTAATATCTAAACTTTGAGAATATGAGAAAAATGAGCTTAGAAATAAAAGAGAAAAAATTATATGTTTCATTTAATTTATGTTTTAAGCAAATATAAAAAACTTTAAATTGATAATATCATTGCTAGCAAACTAATAAAAAAATAAATATCAAATATCATTTAACACAAATAAGAATTTGAAAAATAGTATTTGATAATTATAATTAATTTAACTATATTTGAACCAGAAAAGAAAATTTTTCTATAAAAATCTAATTTAAAACAAAATTATCAATGATGAAAAAACTACTAACTTTTGCATTTGCACTGTTTACTACTTTTGCTTTTGCACAAACTTTTGTAAGTACAACGCCTGAAAACAAAAAGGTTGTACTGGAAGAATTTACTGGAATATCCTGTACATTTTGTCCTGATGGCCATGTTATAGGTCAAGGACTTCATGATGCAAACCCAAATGATGTATTTCTAATAAATATTCATGCTGGAGGTTACGCTAACCCTCAAGGAGTTGGAACAGATTTTAGAACTTCTTTTGGAGCTGCAATAGATGCTCAATCAGGACTAGCAGGATATCCTGCAGGAACTGTAAACAGGCATAACTTTCCTGGCTTAGAGCAAGGAAGCGCTGGAGCAACAGCTATGGGTAGAGCCAATTGGGCAACTGCTGCTGCGCAAGTACTAACTGAAGCTTCACCTGTTAATGTTGCAATTCAATCAAGCGTAGACTTATCTACTGGCTTAGTTACAGTTGATGTTGAAGTTTACTATACAGGAACTCAAACAGTTTCTTCAAATTTCTTAAATGTTGCAATTGTACAAAACGGTGTTTTAGGACCTCAAACTGGAGCTGCTTCATTCAACCCTGGAGCTATTGTGCCAGGACCATGGAATCCAACTTATACTCATAACCACATGCTACGTCACATGATGACTGGACAATGGGGAGAAGAAATCTTTAATATAGGTCAAGGAGAATTCCATTCATTTCAATTAACTTGGGCTGCACCAGCAGATATAAATGATGTAACATTAGATCTAGTTAATTTAGATGTTGTTGCCTTTGTTACTGAAGGAAATCAAGAAATTTTATCTGGAAATCAATCAGTTGTTTCACCTGTTTTCCCTAACCAATATGATGCTAATGTTTTAGGATCAAATTTAAATGATGTTTTATGTGGAACAACTACAGATTTAGAAATGACATTTAGAAACTTTGGAAGTGTTAACTTAACTTCTTTAGATATTGATTACACTATTAATGGTACTGCTGGAGCAACATATAACTGGACAGGAAATATGCTTCCAGCTCAAACTGAAATTATAACTATTCCTGGAGTGAGTTTTTCTCCTCAAGCAGTTAACAATGTAGTATTTACAGTTTCAAATCCTAATGGACAAGTTGATCAAAATAGTTCTAATAATGGCTCAACTAATTCTTTTGTTCATTTTGATCAAAACAATCAAGTAATGGGTGGAATTTCTGCTGGAAATATTGATGTTGAAATTACAACTGATGGATACGGATCAGAAACTTCATGGGAAATTGTTGATGAAGCAGGTAATGTAGTTGGTCAAGGTGGGCAAGGTGGAACTTACATGTCAAACCAATCATATTCTGCATCAGTTGCTGTTAATGCAAATGAATGTTACTCATTCCTACTTTATGATGCTTATGGAGACGGTATGTGTTGTGCTTATGGTACTGGAGCTGAAGTTTTTGTTTCTGATAATGCTGGAACAGTAATAGCTTCTTTATCTGGTCAACAACTATCAAATTTCAATGAATTAGGTGAGTATTTCTCAACAGGTAGCGCAAGCGGTCCAGCATGGGAATGTACTCCATTTGGATGTACTGACCTGGGATCTGGAAATGGATCATATGGTTCAGAGCAAGATTGTTTCGATGCTTTTATAAGTGATCCTTCATCACCATGCTATAATGCAAGTACTAGCGTTGAAGAATTTACTTCTAAATGTAATGTATATCCAAACCCTGCACAAGATATCTTAAATGTTGAAGGAATTTTTGTTAGTGTAGAAATTTATGATGTATTTGGAAAGCTTGTTTTAGCTTCTTCAAATAAATCAGAAATTGATATTTCAACATTAGCAAATGGATCATACTATGTAAATATTCTTACTAAAAACTCAGTAATTAAAAGAAAAGTTACAATAGCTAAATAATTAAAATTTTACATAAAAAAACCTCGAACTAAATTTCGGGGTTTTTTTATGCATTGATCGAAAAAAACCCTGAGATAATCAGGGTTTTTTATTCTTTAAGTTTTGTAAATTTGTTTAATCTTTAAAAAAATCATTATGAAAAAAATACTATTTATAGTTCTAGCTCTTTCAATTAATATAAGCTTTATATATTCTCAAGAAAGAAGTCTTCCAAATATAGAAGTTAAAACATTAGATGGTAACTCTTTTAATATTCAGGAATTAGAGAATAATAATAATCCTATTGTTATTAGTTTTTGGGCTACTTGGTGTAAACCTTGTAAAAAGGAATTGAATAATATTGCTGAAGTATATGAGGAGTGGCAAGAAGAAACTGGAGTAAAAATTATAGCAATCTCTATAGATGATACAAGATCTATGTCTAAGGTTGCTCCTTATGTTAACTCCTCTGATTGGGAATATGAAGTGTATCTAGATTCTAATTCAGATCTTAAAAGAGCAATGGGAGTTTCAACTGTTCCCCATACATTCCTATTAAATGGTAAAGGAAATATTGTTTGGGATCATAGAGGCTATATTGATGGAGATGAAGACGAACTATATGAGAAAATTGAGGAATTAGGAAAATAGATATGAAAAAAAATGTAATAATTTTAGGTCTTTTATTTAGCTACCTCTTTACAAATGGGCAAGATCTTGGAGAAATTCATGGAGATTTTAATTTGAATATGCAAAGCTATCTTGAGGATGCTAGCATTAATGCGGTAGCTGCAGATGAAGTAATTAGAAACAATAGTTATTTAAACATCTTATTCACCAGAAATAATTTTACTGCAGGAGTTAGATATGAAAGTTACTTAAATGCTTTATTAGATTATGACGATGATTTTAAAGGAAATGGTATTCCTTATAGATTTGCAACATATTCTACATCAGGATTGGAAATAACTGCTGGTAATTTCTATGAACAATTTGGGAGTGGTTTGATCTTTAGAAGTTATGAAGAAAAAGGTTTAGGTATTGATAATGCAATGGATGGAATCAGACTGAAATATAAAATTGGAAATGGAATAAACCTAAAAACATTTATTGCTAAGAGTAGGACTTACTTTACTTATGCAGATGGAATATTTAGAGGTATTGATGCTGAAATAGATTTAAATCAGGCAATGAATTTAACATCTAAAACAAAATATATCCTTGGAGGAAGCTTTGTGAGTAGGTATCAACAAAGATCAAACCCACTCTTTGAACTACCACAAAACGTAGGCTTATATGCTGGAAGATTAAATTTAATAAATGGTGGCTGGAATTATTTTGGGGAATATGCCTACAAAATAAATGACCCACTTAATTCTATTCAACAAGAGAATGTAAACTATGCAAGCGGAAGCGCTTTCACTTCAAGTCTTACATATTCTAAAAAAGGATTTGGAATTACTGCAGAAATACATAGAGCAGATAATATGCTACTTTTATCAGATAGAGATAGGATTGGAAAAGCATATATTCTAAATTACATTCCAACATTAAGTAAGCCTCATGCATATTCATTACTTGCTTTATACCCTTGTGCTACACAAGCAATGGGAGAGCTAGGCTTTCAACTTGATATCTTTTACAAAATCAATAAAGGAACATTGCTTGGCGGAAGATATGGTACAAAACTAAATTTTAATGTTTCAAGAATAAATGGCTTAAACAGTGGAAATTCATTTCTAAATGACAATCAAGATCATACTCCAATTCTTATAAGTGTAATTGATGAAGAACTATATTATTCAGATATAAACTTAGAAATAAATAAAAAATTAAATAAAAAAGTCAGATATAATTTAGTTGTAGCTAACCAAACATATAATAAAGATTTTCTAGAGGGAAAAACACCTGGAGAATACGGAGTTATTAATTCTACAATAGGAGTCTTGGACATCAGCTATAAAATAAAGAAAGGCCACTCAATTAGAATGGAGCTTCAAACCCTAATGGCAAAACAATTAGAGACCGCCTCTAAGAAAGAAGAAGGGGACTGGGTAATGGGGTTAGCAGAATATACTATTTCTCCTAACTGGTTTTTTGCAGTACAAGACATGTATAATTATGGGAATGAAGATGTCAGTAAACAACTTCATTATATAAATCTTAACGTTGGATTTATTAAGGGTGCAAATAGATTTGAGATAGGCTATGGAAAGAAAAGAGAAGGAATATTTTGTGTTGGAGGAGTGTGTAAGTTAGTACCTTCTTCAAATGGACTTAACTTTAATATAACATCAAGTTTTTAATTATGAAAAATTTAATTTATAGCATTTTTATTATCTCGCTGATAAGCTCTTGTGATATTATTGAGGAGCCATATATAAATAACAATGGAGGAGGAGTCGACACTTCAAGCAACCAATATGTTAAAAATATTTTAATAGAAGATTTTACCGGACATCTATGTCAAAACTGTCCTGATGCAGCTAGAGAATTAGAAGCTATTCATGATGTATATGGAGCTCAAATAATTGGCCTTGCTATACATGTTGGAAATACTTTTGCAAGACCCTACCCGATTAGTCAAACTAAATTTACTTATGATTTTAGATCAAAATGGGGTGAAGAGTTTGATAACTTTTTTAATATAACAGATGCTGGACTACCCAAAGGAATGATTAATAGAATAGGTTATCCAAATGACCACAGAAAAGACAAAGGTCAATGGCTTTCTAGCGTTGGAGATGAACTTAGTAAAGATGTAATATTTGGTATCAATATATCATCAACTCTTTTAGCAGATAATGCTGAAATAACTATTAATACTGATGCATTAAAAAATACAACAGGAAACTATAAGCTAGTTGTTTGCCTGACAGAAAATGGCATTATTAATTGGCAAAAAGATGGCATATTAGAGGATCAAAACTATATCCATAATCATGTTTTAAGATCAGTAATCAGCTCTACATGGGGAGATGAGGTAACTTTAGATTCTGAAATCAACAATGGAGATTCTTTTGAGCATTCATATTCAATAAACTTAAGTGATTTAGAAAATTTTAATATGGATCACTCTGCTAATGTTCTTTTCCAAGGTAATGGACAGGCTGGAGATTGGAATATTAATAATTTCGGTATTGTTGCTTATATTTATGATAATGATAATTATGAAATTCTTCAAGTAGAGCAAATCTCACTTAGCACAAAATAGAACAATGCCAAGGATAATTACTATTATATTAGCAATTATAATTTGTAAATCATCTTATGCTCAAGTTAGCATTAGTAATAAGGATGCTAACATTTTTCTTAGTCAATATATAAACCCATTAAGCTCAAGCATAGGGGCAACTCTTAATAATGGATGGTATAATACTGCCAAACCTCATAAACTGGCAGGATTTGATCTTAGCTTATCATTAAATACCTTAATAATTCCAAAAAATAAAAAATCATTTAACCCAAATGACTTAGAAAATTTTTCCTCTACATCATCAGAGACGCCAACAATATTAGGAAAAGGAGATGGAGCCATAATTACTTATCAGGGTAATGATATTAAACTTCCTAATCAAAATAATGCAATTTATGCTCTTGCAATGCCAACAATTAATACCGGAATTGGAATAATAAAGAAAACAGAAATTAATGCTCGTTATATGCCAACATATAATTTTAATGCAGGATTTGCGGGTAAAGGGGAGATAAGTCTTTGGGGAATAGGTTTTAAGCATGATATTTTACAATGGATTCCAGTTATTGGAAACACTATACCACTTAGTTTATCAATACAAGGAGCTTATTCAAGTTTAAATTCTAAACTAACTATTTTAAACCAAGATGTAGATTTAAATATACATGCATACAATATAAATTTAATTGCCTCAAGAAAAATATTAATGCTAACGGGCTTTGCGGGAGTAGGGTTTAATTCAACAGAATCAACTTTTATTACTAATTTAAGTCAGGAATTTAATTTGGGTGAATTAAGTATCATAAGCCCTATAGAGCTTGTATTAGAAAGAGAAACTTATTTTAGAGCTAATGTTGGATTAAGATTTAATATAGCTGTATTAGCTTTACAAGCCAATTACACAATTAGTGAATATCCTGTTTTAACAATTGGAGCAGGAGTAAGTATTAGATAGATGGAAAAATTATTTTTAATATTATTCTTCTTTTTTATAACACAAAATTTATCTGGACAAAACTTTAATGCAGGTATAGTTGCAGGAGTCAGTACAACTCAGGTTTCAGGGGATAATCTTGCTGGCTTTCATAAGGCAGGATTAATTTTAGGAGGGTTCGTTAAAAGGGACATTAATGATCAGATGCAGTTACAGATTGAAATGACATATACTCAAAAAGGCAGTGTAAACCAGAAAAAAGACAAACTACCTCAAATAGCAGATATAAATCTAAATTATTTAGAATTTCCAATACTGTTTAAGTTTATTCAATCAAATAATATTTCAGTTGAAGTAGGCTTACAAACAGCTGCTCTGATAAGAGGTTATTATTCAGATTTGTACGGGGAACTAGAAAATCAGATAGAATTTAACAAAATAGAAATTGGCGGTTTAATTGGATTCACATATTTACTTACAAGAAAAATTTCATTAAATACAAGACTAAGTAATTCATTATTACCAATAGCTCCACATGTTTCAGGCCAAACATATAGCTTAAACAAAGGAAAATATAATACAGGACTAAACTTCTCACTTCAATATCAATTCTAAATGAAAAAACATAAAATTATTATTGCAATAACTGGAGCTAGTGGCTCTTTATATGCTAAAGTATTACTTGATAAAATTCTAATTCTAAAAGATCAGGTAGATGAAGTAGGTATCTTAATGTCTGATAATGCAAAGTATGTTTGGCAAACAGAACTTGATAATGATGATTACAAAAAATATCCGTTTAAATTTTATAACAAAATGGACTTCAAAGCTCCTTTTGCTTCAGGATCTGCCAATTATTCTAAAATGATAATATGCCCATGTTCAATGGGAACAATGGGAAGGATAGCAAGTGGAATATCTAATGATCTAACAACTAGAGCTGCAGATGTCATACTTAAAGAAAGAAGAAAATTAGTTGTAATAGCAAGAGAAACACCATATAGTTTAATTCATATAAATAATATGAAAACTATTACCGAAGCAGGAGGAATTATATGTCCAGCAACACCTTCATTTTACAGTAAGCCAAAAGATTTTGAGGAACTCGCCGCTACTGTTATTGATAGAGCGCTGAGCTTATGTGGATTTGAATTTGACAAATATATTTGGGGCGAAGACAATAAATAATTTTCCTGAGCGTTTTTTAAATAATGGAAAAACTTAAATATTCTGCAATTGCAATAACAAGTTTAGGAATATTATTTAAAACAATGCATTTACAATATGCAGGTTATTTATATACAATTGGATTTACTTTGGTAATACTATACTGTCTAATTAAAATATTTAAATCTTAATGCTAAAATTTTGTAAAAACATACTAAATAAAGTAAGCTTTGACCCTAAGCTATTTAAAAAGGAATTAAAGAAATCTAAAAAATGGCTTAACAAAAAGGAAATTGCGAGTTTAAAGGTCTGGGCATTAGCATACTTTGCAAATTATCGCGAAAGTATTTTGGAAGTTTTTGATAATTTATCCTAAAATAAATTTGACTGATTAGTAGGCTTAATCCTGCCTAAGTGTTTAAAAGCAAGATCAGTCGCTTGTCTCCCCCTTGGTGTTCTCATTAAATAACCTTCCTTAATTAGAAACGGTTCATAAACTTCTTCAATGGTACCAGCTTGTTCACCAACTGCAGTAGCAATAGTTGTAAGACCAACAGGGCCACCTTTGAATTTATCAATAATAGCTGATAAAATTCTGTTATCCATCTCATCCAAACCATTTTCATCGACATGAAGAGCCTCTAGAGAATATTTAGTAATTGCCCCATCAATATTTCCAGTCCCTTTTATTTGTGCAAAATCTCTAACTCTTCTAAGCAAGGCGTTAGCTATTCGAGGAGTCCCTCTACTCCTTCTTGCAATTTCATTTGAAGCATCCTTAGAAATACTGACATCTAATATAGTTGAAGATCTATTAATAATATCTGCAAGAAGCTCAGCTCCATAATATTCTAATCGACTATTGATTCCAAATCTAGCTCTAAGAGGAGAAGTCAATAATCCTGAGCGAGTAGTAGCACCAATTAAAGTAAAAGGATTGAGTTTTATCTGAACTGTTCGAGCATTTGGACCGGATTCTATCATAATATCAATTTGATAATCTTCCATCGCAGAATAAAGATATTCCTCAACAATAGGGTTTAATCTATGAATTTCATCAATAAATAAAACATCTCTGGGTTCAAGATTAGTAAGCAAACCAGCTAAATCTCCAGGTTTATCTAAAACGGGACCTGAAGTTGTAGTAATTTCTACTCCTAACTCGTTTGCAATAATATATGAAAGTGTTGTTTTTCCAAGACCAGGAGGTCCATGTAAAAGAACATGATCTAAAGATTCTTCTCTTTGCCTAGCAGCTTTTATAAAAACTTCAAGATTATCTATAATTTGATCCTGTCCCTTAAAATCACTAAATTCTTTTGGACGTAAAGCTTTTTCGAATTCTACTTCCTCATTATCTAAATGATCGGATTCTGGATTTAATTCTTCATTCATATTAATAACAAAAGTAACAAACTAAAAGCAATAACTTAAAGTGATATGAAAGTAAAAGAGTGTAATAGAAAAGGCTTATGTATGAAGGTGCTTACTTTCTTCAAGAAATGGATGATGCTTAATATTTAAAGATCTTTTTGTAAGAGATCTGAAAATAATTAATAAAAATAAGCCAACAAATCCAAGACCCATTCCAATCTCTTTAAAGCCTAAATGACCATGATCATGAAGAGTTCCTGGAGCAAAAAGTAAATAAGAATTTATCCAATGACCTATTAAAATAACAATACAAGCAACAATTAAATTATTTGAATTTCTTTTAGAATCTCGACTCATCAAAACTATTGTTGGAACAACAAAGTTTAAACCAGCACTAAACCAGAATAGAAAATTATAGTTTGGGAGTTCAATTCTTTCCATAAAATATGTTACCTCCTCAGGAATGTTTGCATACCAAATAAGCATAAATTGAGAGAACCACATATAAGTCCAAACAACAGAAAAAGCAAATACCCACTTACCTAAATCATGAATAATACTCTGATTTAAATCTTGGAGATACCCCTGTTTTCTTAGAAACAAACAAAACAATAAAATAGTTGTAAAACCAATAGCAGCCCATTCTGAAAAAATATACCAACCAAATAAAGTACTAAACCAATGAGTATCAATGGACATGATCCAATCCCATGCTGCCATTGAAGAACTAACAGCAAAAAACACTATAAACCAAGCAGATACAGTAATTCCTTTGCTATAAGCTTTATCACCTAAACCACCTTCCAAGTCACCTTGTAAAGAAATATCTCGTAATCTCTTTGCACAATAAATCCATACTACAACATAAATTATAGATCTAACAAGAAAGAAAATTGGATTTAAATAAGCTTCTTTTCCAGCAATTATTTTATCGTAATTTTCAGAACCAACAGTCATAATACCAGGCTCTAGCCAATGATATATATGATTCCAATGCATTAGAGCAGCAACAACAATAAAAATCATAATCCCACATGCATAAGGAAGAAAAGTCATTATAGCCTCAGGTACTCTTTTTATAACTGTAGACCAACCTGCTTCAGCGACATGCTGAAGAGCAACAAAAAAAACTGCAAAGATTGAAATACCTAAAAAGAAATAATTATTAAAAACTAAACTTGTCCAAGCTGCATGAGCATCATCAATAAATGCATAAATTGAAGAAAGGAGCCCAATCACTATAAGTGAAATTGATAATATTAGACTAGATTTAGATATTTTATACATCTTCATTAATTTTATTCCGCATTATATTTTTGTAACTCCTGAACATATAAAACAATTTTCCACCTTTCTTCTTCACTTAGTTGCGAAGAATGAGGCCCCATTGCATTTAAACCAAAGGTAAGGGCATGAAAAATATGCCCCGAAGTAATTTGATTCATAGGAACATTAGCTCTTCTTAATAATTTACCATCATTATAATGAGGTATTGCAGAGTATATAGGGTGAGTAATAGACCCTCCTCCTGCACCAAACTCCCCATGACAATGCTGACAGAACATAGAATATAATTTCTTGCCTTCCTCGATATTTACATCACTATTTTCAAAAGGGTTAACTGCATTTTCTCCTGCATCGAGGTAACCTTCTAAAGAGCCTTCATAATAGAAAGTAGATAAATAATTTCTAGCAATTGTTCCTTTAACCGGTTTACGTGCATTTAAACTATCTTCAAATACTGCATTTTGACCATATGTTTCAAGTGAGGGAGATCTATACATATTTGGCATAAATTCATATCCAGGACCCTCAGTTTCACATGAAGAGAAAATAATTAAGAAAGATAGTATTACAATAATTTTATTCATTATTTGTATCTTTTTCGTTAATTTCAGAAGCACCAGTTTCTTTTAATAGTTTTCGCATCTTGTTATCATCTCCTTCAACTATAATTTCCATTAGGAATTTATCATCTGTAGTTCTTGGATCAGGGCTAGTTGTTGTAGCTCCAGGGTAAAGTTTATTTCTAAAGAAATAGGTTAAAGACATTAAATGACCAGCAAATAAAACTGTACACTCAAACATAATTGGCACAAAAGCAGGGAAATTTTGATAGAATGTAAAGTTAGGTTTTCCACCAATATTCATAGGCCAACTTTTACCAACACCAGAAATCATAATATAATAAATCAAAAGACCTCCAAAAGATAAACCAATACAACCATATATAAATGCTGTTATAGCCATTCTTGTTTCTTTAAACCCTAAGGCAACATCAAGGCCATGAACAGGAAAAGGGCTATAGACTTCTTCGATTTCAATCTCTTTAGATCTAAGGACTTTAACTGATTCTAATAAAATCTCTTCATCATCGAAAATAGCATATAATACTTTCTTATTCATGAGTCTTATTTTTATATTCTGATCCAGAAGATTTAAGAATTGTTTTTAATTCTGCTTGAGCAACTACAGGAAAGGTTCTTGCATACATTAAAAATAATGTAAAGAAAAAACCAATAGTTCCCAAAAATATACCAATATCAATAAATGTAGGAGAGAACATTGTCCATGATGAAGGTAAAAAATCTCTATGTAGAGAAGTAACAATAATTACAAAACGTTCAAACCACATTCCTATATTAACAAAAATTGATAGAATAAATGTAGCAATAAAAGAAGTCCTTATACTCTTAATCCAATAAAGTTGTGGGATAATAACATTACATGACATCATTGCTGCATATGCCCACCAATAAGGACCAGTTGCTCTATTTAAAAAAGCATATTGTTCAAAAGCAACGCCTGAATACCAAGCCATAAAAAGCTCAGTTATATATGCTGTTCCAACAAGTGATCCAGTAAATAATATAATGACATTCATATATTCAATATGCTTAATAGTAATATATGCTTCCATATTTACAACTTTACGCATAATAATAAGTAATGTTTCTACCATTGCAAATCCAGAAAAAAGAGCTCCTAGTACAAAATACGGAGGAAATATTGTTGTATGCCAGCCAGGTATTACAGAAGTAGCAAAATCCATACTTACAATAGAGTGCACAGAAAAAACTAATGGTGTAGCAAGTCCTGCAAGAACAAGTGACACCTCTTCAAACCTTTGCCAATGTTTTGCTCTACCACTCCATCCAAATGCAAGTAAAGTATATAGCTTCTTTTTCATAGGGCTAATAGTTTTACTCATTCTATCTCTAATCATTGCAAAATCAGGAATCAAGCCAATATACCAGAATACTGTTGATACTGTTAGATAAGTTGAAATTGCAAATACATCCCACAAAAGAGGAGAGTTAAAGTTTTGCCATAGAGGTCCATATTCATTTGGGAAAGGAAATACCCAATAAGCTAGCCATGGTCTTCCCATGTGTATTAAAGGAAAAAGACCTGCCTGTACAACACCAAATATTGTCATTGCTTCAGCAGATCTGTTAATTGCCATTCTCCATTTCTGACGGAACAATAAAAGCACAGCAGAAATTAATGTTCCTGCATGACCAATTCCAATCCACCAAACAAAATTTGTAATATCCCAAGCCCAATTAACAGTTTTATTTAAACCCCAAGCTCCAATACCAGTTCCAATAGTGTAAGCCATACACCCTATCCCCCACAAAAAGAGAAAAACAGATAAACCAAATAAAATCCACCAATATTTATTAGCCTTTCCTTCAACAGGTCTCGCAATATCTCTAGTGATATCATGGTAAGTTTTATTACCAAGTATTAAGGGATCTCTTATTTCGGATTCTTTATGCATTATGCTTTATTTCTAATCTTTGTTTGATAAAATACTGATGGCCTAACATTTAAATGATCTAATAAATCATATGCTCTTTCATCATTTCTTAAACGCCATACCTCACTATCCTTGTTATTTGAGTCACCAAACACAATAGCATTTGTTGAACAAGAAGAAGCGCAAGCTGTCTGAGCATCTGCATCTTTTATAGGTTGCCCACTTTTTTTAGCATTTAATTTAAGCTCTTGAATCTTTTGTATACACATACTACACTTTTCAATAACTCCTCTTGATCTAACCACAACATCAGGATTTAGAACCATCTTACCATAATCGTCATTCATGTTAAAATCAAACTTATCGTTATCTGAATATTGGAACCAATTAAATCTTCTCACTTTGTATGGACAGTTATTGGCACAATACCTTGTTCCAACACACCTATTATAAGTCATTTGATTTAACCCTTCGTTACTATGAGTTGTGGCAGCAACAGGACATACAGTTTCACACGGTGCATTATTACAATGCATACACATAATTGGTTGAAATACTACTTCAGGGTTTTCTGATGGTTCTTCCATTTCAGAGAACATATCAATCATGGAAATTTTTTCTTTTGCAGAAAGCTCTTCAGTCATATCAGAGGAAAAATATCTATCAATTCTCATCCAATGCATATCACGACTCTTTCGCATTTCTTCTTTTCCTACAACAGGAATATTATTTTCAGATTGACATGCAATAACACATTCTCCACACCCAATACATGAATTTAAATCAATTGAAAGATTCCAAAAATGTCCAATTTCTAAATCATGTGCTTCGTATAAAGTAACTTTATCAGCAGTTAATTTGCCTTTATAAGTTGCATAAGTTTCTCTATGATTTCCTGATGAAGGATCCTTAATGTATTCAGATAAAGTTGTTTCCTTAACAATATCTCTCCCCATCATTGTATGATGAAGCTGAATAGAGGCAAATTCATATTCACCCTCTACTTTTTCAATTGATATAGTTTTTTTACCAGTGAAAGGATAAGCATTAAAACCAATACCATCACCAGCCTTTCCTGCTTTAGTTCTTCCATAACCAATAGCCATTCCAACTGTTGATCTAGCTTGACCTGGGCTAATTAGTACGGGAACATTTTGCAGAGAAACACCATCTGCTTCAATATTTACCATACTTCCATTTAAAGCTCCATTGGATACATTCCAATTCTCTAAACCAAATTCTTTTGCTGTATGAGCTGATATTGTTAAATAATTATCCCAACATGCTCGAGTAAGTGGATCTGGAAGTTCTTGTAGCCATGGATTATTTGCTTGATATCCATCTCCCAAAGCAATAGTTTCGTAAAGTTCTAATTCTAAATCTGTAGAAATAGTGTTTTTTATAGGGAAAGACCTGTCTACAAATTTCTTTAATTTAATTTTCTTATCCTCTAAATGAAAATAACCATCATGAAGGGTAACATTCCAATCAATTCCTTTTTCTATCCAAAAACTCTTCAAATAAGAAAAATAGTCCGATCTATCTGTCCAAGAAAGAAGAGTCTCTTGAAACTGTCTTGTGTCAAACAATGGAGAAATCGTAGGCTGCATAAGAGAGTAATTCCCTTGTTTTGGGTTTGCATCTCCCCAACTTTCTAAATTATGACTATCAGGACATACATAATCCATTAAAGAAGCAGTTTCATCATTATAAGATGAAGTTGAGATCTTAAGTTCAACATTTTTTAACGCTTCATTAAATTGTTTAGATTTATTATAAGAATAAGAAGGGTTAACATTGTATGTAATTAAAGCACTTACTTTTCCATCTTTCATATCCGAAAGAAGATTATCAACTGCTTGAGAGTTACCCTGCTTTAAATATGTTGGTTGATTAGTTAGTATTGTTTTATCATAATTACTTAACTCATTATTAATAGCATTAACAATAAGTTGAACATTTTTGTCATTACTATTACTTAAAACTATTGACTTTCCTTTGGCATTAGACAAAGCTTTAACAATTTTTTCCAGTCTAGAATCAAATTTATTCCCCTTTATTCCATCTAAAAGGCTTGAAATTAAATAACCATGTTCTGAAGGTTTAATCTGAATTCTTTTATCTGCATTAGCACCAGAGAGAGAGAGATTTGTTTCTAGCTGAAAATGCTTAGACATTTTTCCATTCTTGGGATTTCTTCCTTTTACATAATCTGTAGCATATTCATTTGCCATCCAATTAGCAAGAAAATCAGCTCCAAAAGAAACAATAACATCGGCCTTGTCAAAACTATATGATGGAGCTAATCGCGACCCAAAAGACTCTAGATTTGCATCTAAAATACCATCATAAGGAGTAGAATCCATCATCACATGCTCAACATTATTATATTTTTCAGCAAACTCCTGTATTAATTGCTTAATTGTTGGACTTAAGATTGTAGAGGTTAAAAAAGCTATTTTTCCGTCTCTAATATTTGATAGCTTTTCTTTTATTTCATAATCAACTGTTCTCCAATTACTTTCTTCACTAGCTTTCAGGGGATGTTTTAATCTTGCAGAATCGTAAAGAGAAAGTACTGATGCTTGTACTCTAGAGTTAGAACAAGTACCATTATTTTCAATTTTAATAGGCCTTCCCTCTCTTGTCTTAACTAAAACACTAGCATAATCTCTACCATCATAAATAGTGGAAGCATAATAATTTGCGACTCCAGGAATAATTTCATCAGGTTTAACAAGATATGGTATAGATTTAACTATAGGGGTTTCACATGCAGCTAAAGTAGCGGCTGCAGTACTAAACCCAAGGAACTTAAGAAAATCTCTCCTACTACTACTAGTTGAAGAGAGGTTTTCTTTATCCCCTAAAAACTCATCAACTGGAAGATTTTCGACGAACTCATTTTGTGCCAATTTTTCAACAATTGGATCATCATGTAGCTGCGCAAGGCCTTTCCAATATTTTTTTGTTGTCTTCATCTAGTTAATAAATCTTAGTTAATAATGACATTTTCCACATTCAATTCCACCAATCTTATCTACAGTAATTTTCTGTCCTTTATATTTTTCTTTTAGCTGAGCGTGTAATTCAGTATAATACTCATTTCCTTCCATTGCAACTTCAGTAGTCCTGTGACACTCAATACACCAACCCATCGTCAATTCAGCATGCTGATAAACAACATCCATTTCTTCTATTGGACCATGACATGTC
>TARA_B110000093_G_scaffold42414_1_pt1 | contig 61064 bp, 44 predicted proteins | sample TARA_B110000093 | Tara Oceans TARA_B110000093 (sample SAMEA4397390) | marine metagenome | biome: Polar Biome; feature: [MIX] marine epipelagic wind mixed layer (ENVO:01000061); material: water (ENVO:00002006), including particulate matter (ENVO:01000060) such as... | depth 10-100 m | reverse complement strand
AGAAATTTGAGAGGACCTGCCTCTAGTACGAGAGGACCGGGGTGGACATACCTCTGGTGTACCTGTTGTGGCGCCAGCTGCATCGCAGGGTAGCTAAGTATGGATGAGATAAGCGCTGAAAGCATCTAAGCACGAAACTCGCCTCAAGATGAGATTTCTTTTAAGGGCCGTGGAAGACTACCACGTTGATAGGCTACAGGTGTAAAGGCAGTGATGTCATAGCCGAGTAGTACTAATTACCCGTAGACTTACAAATTCTATTTTTTTTATGAAGTTACTATTTCAATCGTCCGATATATCACTAAAATACTCGCCGGAAGGCAACGATTTTGGGTGTTTATAGCAGCATGGTCCACCTCTTCCCATTCCGAACAGAGAAGTTAAGCCTGCTTGCGCTGATGGTACTGTCCTTTTGAGGATGGGAGAGTAAGTCGACGCCGATTTTAAAACCCCTGACTACTTAGTAGTTGGGGGTTTTTTTATGCCCTATAATTTTAATCCCTCTAGCAAATCTTGGGTATGGATCTTCAAAAATAGCTGCAGTGCTCAACTTTAATGAGGGGGTATTCGAGGATTCAAATCTTTGGCTATCTTTGATTATTAAGCTCAAGAAATAATCGCACTACGTTTTGCCCCTATATCAGATTAATAAAACAGACGATTTATTAAGGGATAAACCAAAAAATAATTGAGTAGGAAAACATATAATATGAACTTTAAAACAGAAACGAAGTTCAATTAGCCTCTAATCATAATTTTTCTCGAAAGCGTTTAACCAACTAGGAATACCAGATAGTTTATTTGAATTTGGCGCGAATATAGGCATGGGTCTAAGCGCAATCAAATTACTTTTTCCAAATATTGAATTGTCGGGGATCGAGATAGTCAAATCTTCATCAGAAGAATTGGATCCCCTCTTTTGACCATATGATGCCAGGGAGATAGAGAAAGTTCGATGACCTTTTGATTTAACTTCCTCTGCGACCAAGCGGTGCTTTTTTTAAAAAGAGAAGAAGCCAACCTGAACCTATTGTTGATGAGACGGATCATTTTTTTGCGGTTTTTTCGAACCCTGAATAAAATGTATCTTTAGACGCTAAGAAACCTAGCTGCTTAATTCAGTATGGAGTTAAAAACCTCAAAAACACAAAAACACAAGGCTTTTGGCTTTTCACAGTCCCAGATTCTATTTTAAAATTCTAATGACCTTATGAAAGATGCAAGCCTTACTTTAATACTTTTAATAATATGCTTTTCTTGCTCTGATACAAGACAAGAAGAATCGCAGGAGAAAACGGCTACTGAAATAACAAATGATTTGGTGGAGCTCTCACCAGAAATCATTAAGGAAATACCCCCCTCTTTAGAGTCGTATTTGATCATTAGTGGACTTAGCGAGAATTGGCCTTCTAAATATGGAGAAAGAAAGGAAATAAACTGGGTAACAGATACGACAACGCAAAGATATTCAAGAAAGTACTTTCAATTAGACACGCTAATCAAAGGGAGACGCGTATTTGCCGATTCCTTAAGACAGCAATTCTTCTTTTATTTTCCGCACAAAAAATGCTGGGTCTTGCACCCTAAATACCCTGATTCAGATGTTCTAAATGAATTAAAAAAGGAAGTCAGTAATGATCTCAAAGATATCATTAGTAAAAAGGAATACTACCGATTTGGCTTTGAATATGGACAAACAGATAGTTGGAATCTTGAGAAGTTGGTTTTTTCAAAAGCTCCTTGGAACTATTCAACAAATGAAAGCTTAATAAACGCTTACGATACACCAACCTCATATTATGATAAAACATCATTGTACCAGGTGAAATGGGTCGGAGAAGACCCCATGATGCAATTAAAAGACAACTGGAACACAATTAAGAAAACATTGCTTCACCAAGATTGGGTTATTGCTTACGAGAAATACATTAACGCACCTGAAAAAGAGCTGTTCATACCTAAGCCCATACCTATTGACTATCAATCAAATGGGAATGATGGAATACAAGACTTCGCTGATTACAGTCTGCTTTTGACTTATTTAATGGATCAATATGGGGTCACGGATTCAATAATTGAAACCAATGACGTGATCCTGAGTAAGGATAACTTTCTTTCGTTTGGAACGATTAAAGACAATGGGGACAGCGTTCTTCATCATGGTTATTCATATGGATTTGACCTTCCGATTAAATCAACTAGAGATTCCATTATATTGCCCTGGATTGTATCAACTTCAATCGTATACGGTTCTGAAATAACACATGTAAATGAATACATGTCCTTTGACCGAATGATGGCCGATAAGATGTGGGATGGTGGTGTAGGCTTCAAATTACCCAAGGCTGATCCAAAATACATTATGGTGCTCTTAGAGTTTCTTTTTGACCAGACATTTATTCCTTATATGAATGAAGGTGAAGAAGAATTCCGTGAAAGAATTTACACCATGCCTGAGGATCCAATAAGAGAGATTCCTTTAGAGACAGGATGTTGGTTTAACGTAAGTGCTTATGGAATCAGCTATGAATGTGATATGGGGGGATGTTAAGCGCAACATAATCACCTACGAAAAAACAAACCAAGACATTCAAGTGTTGTTTTATTAGCACTAATTTTAACGCTCTAATAAACTCAAAACATGTCATCCTTCATTTCTATGTTGTTAATATTAACTTCCATGAACTCACATATTATCTTCGATTTTAACCAAAAAGCAATAATAAAGGATTGGGTCATTGTTGACGACGGTGTTATGGGAGGGAAATCTGCAGGATCCTTTTCACTGAACGAGCAAGGTCATGGCGTATTCGAGGGTTCGGTGTCTTTAGAAAACAATGGCGGATTCTCATCTTTACGCTATTCATCCGAAAGGATCCTTGTTCAAGATTTCACTACAATTGCTCTTAAGATCAAAGGGGATGGTAAAAACTATCAATTTCGAATAAAATCAAATACCGGAGACTATTATTCCTATATCACTACTTTTTCGACTTCAGGAGAATGGCAAGAAATCCAAATCGACCTTAAGGATATGTACCCGAGCTTCAGGGGCAGAAAGCTTGATCAAGCGAACTTCGAGAAGGAATATATAGAGCAAGTGGCGTTCTTAATTGGAAACAAAAAGGAAGAAAAGTTTAAACTTTTGATTGATAAAATAGAATTAAAGTAAATGAACTCCAAAAACTACATTCTCTCCATTTGAATTCGTCTCATGCCACTGGTCATAAACAATACTAAGGACTTGCCTAAATTACTATAACCAACTATTGTTCTCATAGCATCATTCGTAAACTCATAAGCGTAACGGAAATAAAGACATCCACTTTTTACCTCTTAGTGAATTACATTTTAAGTCATTGTGAATCATTTATGCTGCGTTAATAGACTATAGAAATAAGCAAATTCGTTTAACCAAAATATAAATAATTGGACCAACCAAAAATAGAGATTCGAATTAACCATTATGTAAGTACAAAGTGTAGCTTTGGGACATCAATTCAACGGCCTTTAATTATTTAAACAAATTGAATAAAGAAACATGAACAGCACTATGATCAAAAGGATATTCAGTAAGGATGAAATCGTTGCATTAAATAACAGATACGGAAAACTTGATCCAGCGGAACGTATAACTGAGCTATACAAAGATTTTAAGATGGACGAAATCATGCTTACCTCTTCATTTGCAGCCACATCAGCCTTATTATTGAAATTATTCTCTGACACAAACAAAAAACAAATTGTCTACTTTATTGATACGGGATTTCATTTCAAGGAAACTCTTATTTATAAAGAATATCTCATACAGTTGTACGACCTAAATGTTGAAGATGTTCAAGCCGAAAACCTCAAACATGAATTCACTGTTAAAGACGAAACATGGAAAAAAGATCCTAATTATTGTTGTACACTAAATAAGGTGGAACCCATTAGTGCTTTAAAGGAGACGCATACTTTATGGGTTTCTGGATTAATGTCTTGGCAAAGTGACCACCGAAACAGCTTAGATATTTTCGAGCAACGAAACGGAATTCTAAAGTTCTATCCGCTCCTCGATGTAACAAGGGATGAGCGGGAAAGTTTTATTCACGATCATCATTTACCATTTCATCCGCTCATTTCGAAAGGATATTTATCTATTGGGTGTACACATTGTACGGCACCTGGTAAAGGGCGTGATGGTCGATGGAACAATAACCCTAAAACAGAATGTGGCTTGCATTTGTAAAGGTGTTTCATAAAATAAAGGATAACCTGTAGCATAGCGTTTGATGAATTCATCCACCTATAATATCGCCTGTACTTGACGCCGAAAAGTATTGTAATCGATATTTGACACGAAAGCAAACCCGCAAACCCTTATCCAATCAAAAATACACAGGGTGATTTACTCAAATCATATGCGTGTGTTCTCCAGTCTAACACGGATGATGTTTTTAAGCGTTGATTTGGTAGGGTAATATTACTTGCGATACAGAGTTGTGTATACTCGCCTAGTTCATTTAATAGGTCATCTAGAACATTCATGTTTCGGTATGGCGTATCCATAAATATTTGGGTGTATCCCTTTTTTCGCGAGTCCATTTCATAAAATTTAATAGCTCGAATTCTATCCTTTCTATCTTTTGGGAGGTAACCATGAAACACGAATCTTTGCCCTGAAAACCCGCTCGCCATGAGCGCGAGTAAAATCGAAGAAGGACCAACTAAAGGAACGACTTGAATGTTTTGGGATTGGGCCTCTGCTACCACAGAGCTTCCCGGGTCAGCTACGCATGCGCATCCCGCATCTGAAAACAACCCAACGTCTTTCCCTTCAATGAGCCAGAGCAAACTTTTGGTGGAATTCCCTTTATTACTTTTTTTATTGATTTCAATAAAAGAGCACTCATCTATTGGGAATTCTCTATCCATTTTACGCAATACACGTCTTGCAGATTTTGTATTTTCAACAACAAAATGCCTGAGAGATAATGCTTGGTCGATAACATCTTTAGGCATGATGTCTTGAATGCTTTCACCGCCCAGCGTATTTGGCAATAAATATAATTTCCCTGGTTTAGTCATTGAGTAATTTAATTAGTATTTGTTCAGTAGCTTGATCTAACATTTCATAAACGCGATCGAAACCATCTTGCTCCCCGTAATAGGGATCAGGCACTTCTCGGTCATTTGATCCTTCTAGTTCTGAAAGTATCAATTTCACTTTTTTAGCATCCATTTCATGTCTAGCCATACGCGTAACATTGGTGAAATTAGATTGATCCATCACATAAATCCAATCGAATTTATCGAAATCAGAAACTTCAAACTGTCGTGCACGTAAACCTGAAATGTCAATGCCATTATTTTGAGCAGTTTGTGTCATTCTTAAATCTGGCGCTCCTCCTATATGGTAATTTGCAGTACCAGCGGAATCTACATTTACCGCAAGCTTTTTTTGCAGAACTTTATCCCGCAATAAACCATCCGCTAATGGTGAGCGACAAATATTACCTAAACAGACCATTAGAATATTCACGATGTAAAGTTAAGCAGAATTGCGGATTAGTAATCCTCATATTGGTCGACCTTTCCACTCATTATTCATAAATAGCGTGAGCATGAGAACGATATTATAGAAAGGAAAAATTAATCCATATACAGGAAGTAGTGAAAGTGATTTTATTCGTTTAATTCTAATAAAGTAAGGCGCTAGAAAAATAATTTCGGACACAGATTTTATGGTCCATACAATCACAAATAGAGCGGGGCTATTTATAATGAAGAAAAGGAATAAAAGAAGAAATCCGATTGTAAAAGAGAATTGTAAAATTGCCCAAGCATTTAAATGCCAGTCATCAAGTTGAAAGGCTTTGCCTAACCATCTTGACCTTTGTTTTATAAAAGTAATTAGTGATGCGGGACTTGCTGTATGTACGGCACATGTTTGTTCCTGTGCAAGCGTTATTCTTTTACCAGATTTTTGCATGTTTCTCAGAAGAAAGGCATCATCACCACTGGATATATGCGCGTGATTTTTTATATCAATTACTTGAAGGTAGCTGTCTTTCCTAAAAAATAAATTAGCACCACTACAAAGGATAGGTCTGAATAAGAATGTGCTTATTCTGTTGGTGTAATTGGCAAGGTAAACATCAATCTCACCAAAGGATTGAAATAAATTCGAAGATTTAAAATACACGGGTAAAATAATCAAATCAGCGGTTTCACATTGTGAGAGTCGCTGGAAATAGGTGTTTGAAAACAAAACGTCAGCATCCCAACATAATATGTTTTCAGTAGTGGCATGTGAGACGCCTTTATAGATAGCCCATTTTTTCCCTGCGTGTAAATTATCAATCGAAATAACTTCGATTTTCTCGTGATCAAGGCCATTAAATAGGTTGAGGGAATGGTCTTCTGAGTGGTCATTCACGAATAAAAACTTAAAAGGCGTTTCTGTTAATTCTGTGATTTGTAAAAGCATCCTTTTAAGGTTCGCGTACTCGTTCCGAAAAGGAATAATAACGGTTAGTTTATTAATGCGTATTAGGTTTTTTTTCGGTTTATTTTTAATTTGTGAACGATAATTTTGAATCCCGTAAAAGATTGCTAGAAAAAGAAGAAAGAGAATATAGGTCAAGACAAACCCTTTAAACCAGAACATGTTTGTTTTCTTTTTTAAGTAATAACGTAGCGATTAAAACAGGTACAATCTGATTGATAAACCATGTTGAGAATGCTGCAAGAAGAATCGTTGGGCCAGTGATTCCGGCTAAGGAAAGTATCGTTAGCGCGATCGTTTCTCTGACGATAATCTTTCCAAAGAACAAAGAAGGAGAGACGGTGATGACACCGAACATCAAAATAATCCAGAAAATCAAATTCAGATCAAAGGGGACATTGAATACTAATAATGCTAGGTAAAATTGAAGAACAAAAATACAGTATCGAAAAAGAGAAAGTATTAATAAGTTTAGCCTTAATGACTTTGAAACAAGAATTAAATCTAATTGATTTAAAAAATCAAAGGGTATCTTTTTCACAATATGATCACCGAAAAAATAAAATAAAAAGAGACTTAGGTTTATACTGAGTATAATAGAACCTTCAAGCACAGTCAAAGTGTTCTGATACAAAACCAGGAAAGCTATTCCGCCAAAGGCAATGCTGATTACAAACTGAGAGGCATTACTAATTAAGGTGTTTAGAATAATTGCTTTTCGATCTTTTTTATCGAAATAAAACATTCGCCCAATGAAATTTCCGGCGTAAGCCGGCGTAACCACGCTAGAAACTATGCCAGATAGAAATGAATGCCAACGAATATTACTTGAAACCTCCTTGTTTTTTAAAACGGCCTTCCATTTGAGCCATTCCATAAACCAATTCAAGGGCATAAATCCTATGAAAAGTATAGCGGCTTCAGTACCTATATTGCTAGGGAAAACGAATCCATCGGGGAAAGATTTTATTTTATTGAAAAGTAAAAACAAAACAGCGCTAAAAACCCCTAATTTCATGATCAGGAATAAAATCGAACGAAATTGTTTAGATTTAATCACTAAAATCTGTTTGAGTGTCTGAAGATAAGATAATTCTAGGAATTGACCCCGGTACAACCGTAATGGGTTATGGTTTAATTCATATTAAGAAAGGAGATGTTAGTATGATTAATTTCGGAATTATTCAGCTAAAAAAGATTGATAACCATCCCGATAAATTAAAAAGAATTTTAGACCGATTGAATGGCTTGATTTTGGAATTTAAACCAGATGAAATGGCTATTGAAGCTCCTTTTTTCGGTAAAAATGTGCAGTCTATGTTAAAATTGGGAAGGGCACAGGGTGTGGCGATTGCGGCGAGTTTAAATCATAACATACCTTATGAGGAATATTCACCGCGCCGTATAAAGCAAGCAATTACAGGTAAGGGAGGCGCTTCGAAAGAACAAGTTGCCGCAATGCTACAGCAGATACTTAAGTTTGAAGAGATGCCTAAATATTTAGATGCAACGGACGGACTTGCTGTTGCTTTATGTCATCATTACTCAAAAGGTAAGGGAGAAAATAATAAGGATAAGTCAAGTAGTTGGGCTGGGTTTTTACAAACGAACCCTAAAAGATTGAAGAAATGAGTCTAATAGAAATATATACCGATGGCAGCTCAAGAGGAAACCCTGGGCCGGGAGGTTATGGAGTTGTTATGTCCTTTAAAGATAATGAGAAAGAGCTCTCTCAGGGCTTTCGGAAAACAACAAACAATAGAATGGAACTTCTTGGGGTTATCGTTGCTGTCGAGAGTCTTAAAACGAAAGATATTCCAGTGAAAGTTTATTCCGATTCTAAGTATGTAATTGATGCAATTACAAAAGGGTGGCTAGATTCGTGGATTATAAAAAGGTTTAAGGGTAAGAAGAACCAAGATTTATGGATGCGTTATCATGAGGCCGCCAAAGGTTATAAAATAACTTTCGAGTGGGTTAAAGGCCATGCTGGAAATCCCAAAAATGAGCGTTGTGATGTCTTGGCTGTAGAATCTTCAAAGCAGAAACCATTACTTATTGATCATGTATTTGAAGCCAATGAGGAGCGTAAAGGATTATTCTGAATCAATCACAGTTACAAAACCATGAAGTTCTTGCTGCGTTCCTCCAAACATTGTACCTGATAATTTGTAGAAATAAATACCGTCCGTGCATTTTTCACGTCCGTTATCGGTTCCGTCCCAAAGAAGAATACCATTTTGATCTGTTTTATTCCACATCACATTACCCCACCTATTTAAAATAAGAATATTGAAAGTTTTAAACCCTTCATAAGGCAGGTTAAATAGGTCGTTTGCTCCATCGCCGTTAGGCGTAAATACATTAGGAATCCAAATTAGGGGGTCATTAATGCTTATGATAACCTCATAACTATCTGTGCACCCTATATCATCAATAACGGTTAGTATAACAGGATATTGGCCTGAAACACTATAGGAGGTTGTTTGGTCCTCATTACTACCACTAAAGGCACTTGTGCCATTTCCGAAGTCCCAGTCCCAACTAATTATAGTAGTGGTTTCTGCACCCGAACCATCCTGTATATTAATAATATTATTTTGGTCTGCCGGATTAGGGCTAGCTGTAAAAAAAGCAGTGAGCCCGTCATCACCAACAGTTAATTCATTTAGAGGAATGATGACCTCGCAACCTTCGTCATCTGCAATAACAACCTCAGGCACATAGGTGCTACTTTCAGGGTAATTGTAGAAGAAACTCAAGGTGTCATTTATTGAATTCCCATCTCCAAGGTTCCAAGTGATGCTGCTCACATTAATCGTGTCGTTTAATACAAAATTCGCGCCTTGAGAGCATTCTCCATCAATTTGAAACCAGTTTGCCGTCGCACTTGGACCGCCAATCGTTAAATAATCTGTCAGAAGCGTATCGTCTGTACATCCATAAGTGTCGGTTATCGTAAGGTTTAATGAGAATGTTCCAGGTAAAGCGTATGTGTTGTTCGGGTTTTCTAGAACAGACTGATTCCCATTGCCAAAATTCCAAACCCACGACTGAATTGGGCCATATGAATAAGAGGAGTCTTCATAGGCTCCAAATATTGGGGGGCAAATATATTCTCCATCAGCATTGATGGCCGCACCAGTAAAAGAAAAAGATGGAATTGCAGTGGGGATTGCAACGGTAATTAGATTACTAAGGGTATCCGTACAGCCATTACCGTCGGTAGCAATTAAGCTTAAGTCATGTAAAATACTCGTCGTGTTTTCAGGAACATTTGATTCGTTGAAAACAGTGTTTAAATTTGGGTTCGATGAAAATAAAGCACCATCAATAAGCCATTCGTATGTAATGGGGTTTAGACCGTTCGAGGAATTGGTTGTGATAATGTCACCGCCATTACAAATCACATTTTGTACTGAGAAAAAAGCGTTGGGTTTTGTGATGGAAATTGGTGTTAAAGCTGGTGTTGATTGACAGCCAAAAGCATCCGTGGCGATTAATTGTGCATAAAAAGTTCCCTGTCCGTTGAAGACGTGATCAACAGGGTCGGAATTGTCGACTGTTATAGAGCTACCATCATCAGTAAAGCTATAGTCGAACGATGTTAGAGGAAGCCCATTTAAAGAAATAGAATTGTTATCAAAGTTCACGAGAAAAGGAGCGCAGCCCACATTGTTATCTGGTGAGATTACGGCAAAGGGATTTGCAAGTACGGTTATTGGAAGCACAGTAGATGCAGCGCAATCAACACTATTGGTTGCTGTCAATGTAATATTATAGTTTCCTGGGTTCGTATATGCATAGCCAATCTCTGGACCATCTTCAATCACATCGCCATTCCCCATGTCATAGGACCATTGTTCCAAGGGATGAGGGGTCGGGGGGGTATCCCAAGTCAAGCTTGCGTCAATCAAAAATACAGAATCTCCTGCGCAGACGGAATCACTTGAAAGGCTAAATATGGGTTCTAAGCTTGAAATGTCAATATTCATCGTCGTACTGTCACTACATCCTGTTTCATAATTATAGATTACTTGTTCGATGGTATAGGTGCCATATTCATTGTAGTCATGAGAATTGTTACCTGCATCCAGATCATCTAATTCAGGGTCATCCATTACAGTATTTGGAGTCCCATCTCCCCATTTCCACACCATTAGGATATCATCGGAATTTTCTCCGTGGGTGGCATTATCAATTACGTCAACGGTTACCGGAAATGAGTTGGGATTACAAAATAAACTATTGTCAGGATCGAATTTGGAAATAGGAGCGTAAATATAAATGAGAGAATCAACTTGTATTGAATCTAAACATCCCCGATAATTGACAATCAATAGAACGTCGAAGAAGCCGGTATCACTTGTAAATTGATAAATAGGATTTGCATCTGTCGAAGTCCCATCTGTAAAATCCCAGAAATACGAGATCTCTGAAGAATCAGGGTTGCTCGGATTGGTTTCTACAAACGAGGAGAATTCAAAGTCTTGTTTCACACAATTTTCAGTAGTGTCAACGCTGAAATCAATCGATAACAGCTCTCCAACTGATATATATTCTGGAAAATTGATAGTGCCAGAACATCCAGTGATTGTGCCAACGGTAAGACTTACATCATATAGTCCAATGTTATAAATCTGTTCAGGTGGGTTTTGTCCAGAAAAGGTGTTGCCATTTCCAAAATCCCATTCCCAACTATCAATCGGATTAGCAGGATTTGGAGAAGAAGATGTATCTGTGAAGCTTACCGTTAATGGGTCACAGCCTCCTGTTGGATCACCCTCAAATCCGACGAGTAGGTCTTCTATGATGATATAATCCAATTCTGTAAAAGAGCCTGTACATCCATTCGCAGTCGTCATACTTAAGCTTACATTATATGACCCAGGGGTGTTATAGGTTTGACTTGGAGGGTTTTGACCACTAAACGTTTCTCCGTTACCAAAAACCCAATTAAAAGTCTCACCCAATGGAGACGTATTAACGAAATTTATATTGGCAGGAGCACAGTCTGTGGTTATATCTGCAATAAAGGACGGGATAGGCGATGCTTCAACATTAATCTCTGCTACAATACTCCCAGAGCAACCTGAAGTCGTATTATTTGTCGCCAATTGTATATTGTATGTTCCTGCTCCTGCAAAAGTGAAAGACGGGTTCTGCTCATTACTGACGCCCAAACCACCAAAATTCCATTCCCATTGATTGGCTCCGGCGGTAGAATTATCCTGAAAGTCAATGGTTTCACCGACACATACAGTTTCAGGAAAAATAAAGTCTGCTTGATAATTAGAGACGTTTATCGTTTCAATAACCGTATCTGCACATCCATTATCCGTATCTGTTACAATTAAGGAGATATCATAAGCACCAATTGATGTATATACTTGGTCTGCTGGATTTGAATCGGTTCCCATACTTCCATTACCAAAATCCCAAGCATAATTATAATTTGGTTCCGTACTCGAATTTATTTGAAAAGAAAGCGTCAAAGGAATAGTACAACCCAATCCCAATGGGCTGAAATCTGCATTTGGAGTAGGGAGTATGGTAAGGTAGCTGTCTTTTACTTCAGGGTCTGCATCTCCATTAGCGTTTGTAACTACTAGTGAAACGGTATAGGTTCCTGGCAAGGAATATGCGTGTGATAAAGATTCTTCCGAAGAGGAATTTCCATCTCCAAAGTCCCAAACAAGTTCCTGTATTTCAGAACCACCATTCGAGCTCGAAGTATTCGTGAATAAGATAGCTTCACCAACGCATGCGACTAAAGGGCTGGCCGAAAAGTCTGCGATAGGCGCCTGAGCAAGGTTTGAAAATGAAATAATCAAACTTAATATAAGGAGAGTAAGTTTTATAGCCATATAGTGTTTAGTCCTATAAAGATATGAAATTGACGTGTGTTTTATACAATAAGACGCATTTGCCTTAAATTAAAATCGACGAGTACCATTTTTTTATTTCTGAAAAATCTTTTCCTTTCCTTTTTGAAAGGTCAGCTATTTGCTGATCGTTTATTTTTCCTAAACCAAAATACTTTGAATCTGGGTGAGCGAAATACCAGCCACTTACGGATGAAGTGGGCATCATGGCGAGACTCTCAGTTAGGGTAATTCCTGCAAGAGAAGGAACGTCTAAAAGTGAAAACAAACCTATTTTTTCTGTGTGATCTGGGCAGGCAGGATAACCGGGTGCAGGCCGAATTCCTTGGTATTTCTCTTTGATTAGCTCTTCTTTAGAATGTTTTTCGTGGGCGGCATACCCCCAATATGTTGTGCGGACGGCTTTGTGTAAGTACTCTGCAAATGCTTCCGCTAAGCGATCTGCAAGGGCTTTTAAGAGGATTGAATTGTAGTCATCGAGATCAGCTTCAAATTCTTCAATATATTTTTCAATACCAAGTCCACTGGTGACCGCAAATGCTCCTATATAATCTATCTTTCCATGTTCTTTAGGTGCAATAAAATCAGATAGCGCCAAATTAGATTGACCCTTCGCTTTTTTTGTCTGCTGTCTTAAAGTTCTTTGAACATATAGAATTTCAGTTCTCTTTTCATCCGAATAGATTTCAATATCATCTCCTACAGAATTCGCTGGAAACAGTCCAATGACTCCTTTGGCTTTTAGCCAATTTTTGTGCACAATTCGTTCAAGCATCTCTTGTGCATCTGCAAATAATTTTTTGGCCTCAACACCAACGATTTCATCTTCGAGAATATTTGGATATCTTCCATGTAGTTCCCAGGTCTGGAAAAATGGAGTCCAGTCAATATAAGGGATGATTTCTTCGAGTTTAACATTGTCACATGCAGTCACTCCAAGTTGTTTTGGTTGGTATATGGTCTTCTCATTAAAATCTAGTTGAAGACGATTAAATCTAGCATCTTCAATGGAAAGCAACTGTTTGGCTTTCATATGATTTTTATGATGCGTTCTTACCCGGTCATACTCCCTTGTCAAATCATCAATAAAGCCTTTTTTCTTATGCCCTAGTAGACTTTCTGCAACAGTAACTGAACGAGAAGCATCTAGTACATGCACCGTTTGTCCTAAGTTATAATACTCATCTATTTTCACAGCAGTATGAACCTTAGATGTTGTGGCGCCACCTATTAATAAAGGAATCTTTAACTTTGCGTGTTCGAGTTCTTTGGCCACATGAACCATTTCGTCTAGTGACGGGGTTATCAATCCACTAAGACCAATAATGTCTACGTTTTCTTTTATAGCAACTTCAATTATTTTTTCGGCAGGAACCATCACGCCTAGATCAATGATTTCGTAATTGTTACAGCTAAGTACAACCCCAACTATATTCTTACCGATGTCGTGAACATCACCTTTAACTGTTGCCATTAATATCTTCCCAGATGATTCAATTTTTCCTCCTTTTTCGGCTTCAATAAAAGGCAGTAAATAAGCGACCGCTTTTTTCATGACTCTTGCAGATTTAACAACCTGCGGAAGGAACATTTTACCACTTCCAAAAAGATCTCCAACAATATTCATTCCATCCATTAATGGACCCTCAATAACTTCTATTGGTCTTTTGAAGCTTTTTCGGCATTCTTCAACATCCTCTAATATAAATTCAACAATTCCTTTAGTTAGCGAGTAGGAGAGGCGGTCTTCAATGGTTTTTTCTCGCCATGATAAATCAATCGTTTTTTTCTTACCGGCTCCTTTAACTGTTTCTGCACATTCCAACAAACGTTCGGTGGCATCTGCTCGTCGATTTAAGAGTACATCCTCAACATAAGTGAGTAAGTCAGCATCAATATCTGAGTAAATCTCTAGCATGGTTGGGTTGACAATCCCCATATCCATGCCGTTTTTTATTGCGTGATATAGGAAAGCAGAATGCATCGCCTCTCTCACCTTTGTGTTTCCTCTAAAAGAAAAAGAGACATTCGAAACACCTCCACTGACATGCGCACCGGGAAGGTTCTCTTTTATCCACTTTGTCGCACGAAAGAAGTCTAGCGCATTTCCGTTATGTTCTTCCATACCTGTTGCCACTGGAAAAATATTCGGATCGAAAATAATATCCTCTTTAATGAATCCAACTTCCTTTACAAGTATGTCATATGAGCGGCTACATATTTCAATGCGCCTTTCATAAGAATCGGCTTGCCCATTTTCATCGAAAGCCATAATTATAACGGCGGCTCCAAAGGTTTTAATGATGTTTGCTTGCTCTTTAAATTTGTCTTCCCCTTCCTTTAAAGAAATTGAATTGACAATTCCCTTTCCCTGGATACATTTTAATCCGGCTTCAATGATTTCCCATTTCGAGCTATCGATCATAACCGGAACTCTAGCAATATCTGGCTCTGATGCAATTAGATTTAAGAAGGTTACCATTGCCTCCTTTCCATCAATCATACCTTCATCCATATTAATGTCTATGATTTGAGCCCCCCCATTGACCTGCTCAAGAGCTACGGCGATAGCAGCTTCATAATCTTCGTCTTGAATCATTCTAAGGAACGCCCGGGAGCCTGTTACATTTGTTCGCTCGCCGATATTAATAAAGTTACTTTCGGCAGTTACAATTAATGGCTCTAAACCAGATAGTTTAAGGGTTGGTTTTGACATATTTAAAATGCTCTAGGTTTATATTTCTTCGCCAATTCGGCGATTTCCTTTATGTGCTCTGGAGTCGTTCCACAACATCCCCCAATGATGTTAATGAGCCCTTCTTCTAAAAACATCTTAATTTGTTCTGCCATAAGCTGCGGGGATTCTTCATATTCCCCGAATTCATTCGGAAGTCCCGCGTTTGGATGTGCACTTACTGCAAATGATGTTTTAGCATTCAATATCTGTAGGTAGGGTCGCATCATATTCGCCCCCAACGCACAGTTTAATCCGATACTTAAAAGAGGTATATGGGATAGTGAGATAAGGAATGCTTCTGTAGTTTGACCTGTTAAGGTTCTTCCACTTTGATCGGTAATCGTACCGGATACCATAATCGGAAGTACGATGTTCTCTTCACGGAATATTTCCTGAATAGCGAATAGAGCTGCTTTTGCGTTTAATGTATCAAAAACGGTTTCAACAAGTAATAAATCCACCCCCCCCTCTATAAGTGCACTGACTTGTTCTCTGTATGCAATCCGTAAGTCATCAAAGGTTACCGCTCTATATCCGGGATCATTTACATCTGGAGAGATAGATGCCGTTCTATTTGTTGGTCCAATTGAACCAGCTACAAATCGAGGCTTATCTGTATATTCATCTGCAACTTCTTTGGCAATTTTTGCGCTTTGGTAGTTGATATCAAATACGGCATGTTCAAGACCATAATCAGCTTGGGCAATACTGGTTCCAGAAAAGGTGTTGGTTTCAATAATGTCAGCACCGGCATCAAAATAGGCTCTGTGAATGTCTTTAATGATTTCAGGTCTCGTAATTGAAAGTAAATCGTTATTCCCTTTTAAGGGATTCGTATGTTTTTCAAAGGCACCCTTTCGGAAATCGAATTCTTCAAGTTGGTGACGCTGTATCATAGTCCCCATGGCGCCATCGAGCACTAGTATTCTCTCACCCAATATGGATTCTATTCTGTTTTTCATGTTTTAAATAAATTGAAGGAGGGGGAGAGTTTTTACTCATACTTATCTTTCGGTTTTTACACCGTTGGAATTGGCACCTTATTTAAATGGAACAGGTTGCCAAGGAATCAAAGGGCCAAACCCTCCTCCTTTCTTCATAAGTCTATAAAAAGAACGCGTTATAAAATTAATGCAATTTACTTTTGAATGATACGCGAAAGACAAAAAATGTTAAGATATTTTTGATGCGATTAGGCTTTTGCTGTATAATACATACCGGGGGAACTGAAAATGTGATTCTTTAATTCAAGCTGCGTTAGTAGAGCCTGAATTTTCGAGAGTGCAATTCCTGTTTTATCGTATAGGTCATCAATATGAATCTCACTTGACTTTTGAATGGTTTCCATAAGTGATTTTTCGTCGTTAGATAGGAAACAAGGCTTTTGTGACGTAGGTGTCTTAGTCCAATTCATAAGCTCAAATAAATCCATCGCATTTGTAAGCATATGTGCTTCATTTTTTTTAATCAAATGATTTCCACCTTGTAATGATTCATTCATAATTGAGTTTGGAATGGCCATTACCTCTCTGGAATAACTATTAGCAAGTTCAGCGGTGATCATGGCTCCCCCCTTTAAAGGAGACTCGATGACTATGGTTACATCAGCCAAACCAGCGATGATTCTATTTCTTTGAGGAAAACTGTATTTATTTGGAGTTTGCTTGCAATGGTATTCAGAAAGAAGCCCCCCTCCCGCTTTAAGTATGTTTTTTGCAAGCAACCTATTCTGACGGGGATAAATCATTTGCAGTCCATGACCCAAAACAGCAAGTGTTTCTACTTTGTGATCCAAACAGCTTTGGTGAACGTGTGTGTCTATGCCAAAAGCCAAACCACTAACTACAACAATGTTGTGCCCATGAAGTTGGGTGATTAATTCATCAACTAGATGTCTGCTATTGGGGGCGCATTTTCTTGTCCCAACAATAGCAACTATTTTTCTGTTTTCTAGCGAGATACCTCCTAATAAATTTAGCTGGATTGGGGCATCTTTACATTCCTTGAGTTGATAAGGATAACTTTCATCTTTAAAAAATAAAGAACGGATGTTGTGCGAGACATTAAATTCATAGTTGAGATTTGCGAGTCTCAAAGCTTCCCCTCTGTTTAATTTTTTTATTGTTTTTATTGGGACACCAACGTCTCTTTCTAAATTAGAAAAGGAACTTTCGAAAATAGAACGGATATTATTTGTTTTTTTTAGTAGGAGCTCTAGTTTTTTTTTGCCGATTCCATGGAGTAGGCCCGAGGCGATTTTATATACTTGTATTTGTTTATCCAAAATTTTATTAGTTTCGTTATTATTAAGATAATAAAAATTTAGATGAGATTTTACTTTCAATTCCTTCTTTTATTTTCTCTTTGTTTCACCTATTCTTATTCTCATTCGCAAGTGCGTGGTGTTGTCAAAGACGTCAATAGCCATGAGCTATTGGTCGGCGCAAGAATCGAGATTGCAGGGGGTCAAAGAACCGCGAGTGATTTTAATGGCGAATTTAAACTGACTGTAGATACTTATCCCGCTTGGATTAAAGTTTCGATTGCTGGATATATGCAAGACTCTATCAAGTTGGAATCACCAAAAGAGATTTTGTTTGAGTTGTTTGAACAGGTCTTAGAAATCCGCACTGTAGTTGTTTCTGCGGGACGAAGACAACAGAATATAGAGGATATCTCTGTATCGATGGAGATATTAACCCCTGAATTAATTAACAACAAAGGATATTCAAACCTTGAGCAGGCAGTTGATCAGAGTCCCGGTGTTTATGCGATGGATGGTCAGGTGAGTATCAGAGGTGGTGGAGGCTTTGCCTATGGGGCAGGCAGCCGCGTTTTATTGTTGTGGAATGGGATTCCTATGATGTCTCCGGATATCGGGGACGCAAAATGGAATGCAATTCCTATGGAACAAGCTTCTCAAATAGAGATTATGAAAGGGGCGTCATCTGTCCTTTATGGAAGCGGGGCATTAAATGGAGTGATTTCATTAACAGAGAAAGAACCCGGGCCTAAAGGGGCATTTAAAGCAAAGATACAATCAGGATTCTATAATGATCCTAGGCGTTCATCCATGAAGTGGTGGAACAAGAACCCGACTTTTCATTTGGCAGATTTGTATTATGGTAAATCAAAAAAGAATATCGGATATACAATAGGAGCAAATGTATTTATCGATTCGGGTTTTAGAAAAGAAGAAAACGAAGAGCGCTATCGCCTAAACGGCTCCTTTTATTTTAAGCCCGAAAAGAACAAATCGTTAAAAGCGGGATTGAGCTATAATCTTCAATACCAAGATGTTGGTGTTTTTGTATTGTGGAAGAACGATTCCATGGGATACGAACCGCAAGACAATACAATTGACCGGCAAAAGTCATTGAGAATAAGTGTTGACCCCTATGTTAAGCTTTATGACAAATACAAGAACAAACACTTTTTTAAATCGCGTTATTATTTGGTTACAACAGGGAATACGGAGAACCTCTATGCGAATTCCTTAGCTGAATTGTATTATTTTGATTATCAATTCCAACGAAACATGGGTATTGGAAGTACCTTGACGGCAGGTTTCTCTAATGCAAACAATAGAATTGTGAGTTGGGTGTTTGGTGATCATTTGTCAGAAAACGCATCGGCGTATGCTCAGTTAGATCGTAAGTTTAATAAAATGGATTTCTCTATTGGGATGCGCCTTGAATGTTATAAGATTGACACCTTAGATTTTGACTCCAATATTTATTTCAAATATTTAGATAGAAATGAAGCTCTTGACTCTTTGGGCATACCTGTTTATCCAGTTTTTCGGGCAGGTTGGCATTATGAACTTAATCCTTCCTCTCACCTTCGTGCTTCTTTAGGTCAAGGAATTCGTTTCCCTTCAGTGGCCGAGCGATTTGTGTCCACATCTGTTGGTGGTTTGGTGATTTTTAAAAACCCCGATTTAAAACCCGAAAAAGGTTGGGCAGGTGAAATTGGTTATAAACAAATCCTTAAAATGGGCGATTGGAAAGGTTATTTTGATGTAGCCGGTTTTATCAACCAGTACAGCAATATGGTGGAGTTTACATTTGGAATATATAATCCTGATACAATTGTCCTTCAGGCTCAAAATCCAGATGAAATTGATTATATTCTTAACTGGGTTGGTTTTCAGGCCCAAAACGCGGAGAGAGCAAGAATTACGGGCTTGGAGTTTTCTTTTAACAGTATGGGTAAAATCGGAGATGTAGAGCTGACCTCGCTTCTGGGATATACCTATATGAATCCGATTAGCTTAAATCAAGATTCAGTTTATAGAATGACATTCTCTGATACGAGTGTGAATTTATTAAAGTACAGATTTAAGCATTTGGCCAAAGTGGATGTTCAAGCCACATACAAAAACTTTTTTGTTGGATTTAGTTGTAGATACAATAGTTATATGAGAAATATAGATAGAGTATTTGAGCAAGATGTGGATCCTTCAGACTCGGAGATCTTTATTTTACCCGGATTAGATAATTATAGATCATTGTACAATAAAGGAGCTTTTGTTATGGATGCACGAATGGGCTACACAATAAATGAATCTATAAAAATAAATTTCATCGCGAATAATTTCTTGAATGCTGAATATGTTTCAAGACCAGGAGACGTTCAGCCCCCAAGGAGTTTTATTTTACAGCTACAGTTTCAATTTTAAGTAACATTGTATATGATAAAAATTCTTTCTATTGTTTTTTTAAGTTTTAGCCCATTGTTTTTTTTGGCTCAGGTATCAGGGGTCGTTCAGGATTTAAATTCGAAGGAGTCCATAATTGGCGCCAAAGTTTTTGCCTCAGATGGCAATAAAGCGATTACCGATTACGACGGTAAATTTGTTTTAAAATGTGAGTCATTTCCAGTTACGATAATCACAAAAATGCTGCAATATAATAATGACACGCTTGTTATAAGTAGCAGTGGGGAAGTGACGATAAAACTAAGTGAACCCATAACGGATTTACAAACGGTTGTGGTTTCTGCGGGACGAAGGAAACAAGCAATCGAAGATGTTACGGTTTCTATGGAGATCATTCGGCCCGAATTAATTGACAATAAAGGAATCACGAGCTTGGATCAAGCTGTTGAACAAACCCCAGGGGTGTCTACCTTCGATGGGCAAGTTAGTATTCGCGGTGGAAGTGGGTTCTCTTATGGAGCAGGAAGCAGGGTTTTATTGTTGTGGAATGGAATGCCTTTACTCTCAGGTTACGCAGGAGATACGCAATGGAATGCAATTCCAATGGAGCAAGCAGCTCAAATTGAAGTCATGAAGGGAGCATCATCTGTCTTGTATGGCAGTGGTGCTTTGAACGGTATAATTGCCATTAGAGAGCGTGAACCAGGCACAACACCTGTAACAAAATTAAAAGTGCAATATGGAGTTTATGACAATCCAAGAAGAGCATCACTAAAATGGTGGGATCGCAACCCTATGACGCAACAGGTTGAATTTTATCGGAGTCAGATGTTTAAGAATGTTGGATATACAATATCCTCAACTTTATTTCATGACGATGGATATAAAGACAGTGAGTTTGAGTATCGAGCTCGCGTTAGCGGGACTTTTTATTACCGTCCAAAAAAGTGGAGTAAAGTTAAAGCAGGTATAGGCTATAATTATCAGATTCAAAAGACAGGTAATTTTTTGATTTGGGAGAGTGATTCACTTGGCTATACACCTCAAGGAGGAACTGACACAAGCAATGCGGCATCGACATTGACTTATACTCTAGGCCATCGTTTGTTTATTGACCCCTATATAAAGATTATAGATAAGCATAATAACCGGCACTCTTTCAAGAATAGAATGTATTATGTTAAAAATATTATTTTAGGAAATGAATCTCAAAATAGCATTGCTACTATTTATAACAATGATTACCAATTCCAGAAATCTTATGCAAATGGTTTGACATTAACGTCAGGCGCTTCGAGTTTGTATAATGTTGTAAATTCTGAGCTTTTCGGAGACCATACTTCTTGGAATTCAGCAATTTTCACTCAAATAGAGCACCATATTGGAAAGTTTGATTTCACTGCTGGCCTACGTTTAGAATATTTTGAAATGGATGGTGAGCGTGGCGATAGTGATTTTTTAATTGCTAAAAAAGATTCGACAGTTTTACCATTCTACCCTGTAGCACGATCGGGTTTTCATTATAAGATAGCAGAGTACACCCACCTTCGTGCTTCCTTAGGTCAAGGAATTCGCTACCCTGCAGTAGGAGAGCGATTCATTAAAACGAGTGTTGGTGCGCTGAATATTTTTCCTAATGCTGATCTCACTCCTGAAATAGGCTGGGCCGGAGAGGTTGGAATAAAGCAAGGTGTGAAAATCGGAGATTGGAAGGGAATGCTAGACATTTCAGCGTTCATTAATGAATATAAAAACATGATTGAATTTACTTTCGGTATCTATAATCCGGATAATATAATCTTAAACACACAAGATCCTGATGATGAAGGATATATCTATAAATGGATTGGTTTTCGTGCGCAAAATGCGGAGTCAGCTCGGATTACGGGGATTGACTTTTCATTCAACAGCATGGGGAGTATAGGTGAATTTGAAATTGTATCCTTGATTGGGTATACATACATGAATCCAATAAGTTTAAATACGGATCCTGATTATGAGGCTACCTTTTCAGATACTACTGGCAATATGCTAAAATATAGATTCAACCATTTGGCTAAGTTAGATGTCGAGGTGACTTACAAGAAATATAGTGCTGGCGTATCTATGCGTTATGGGGGGTTCATGAGGAATATTGACAAAGTATTTGAGGAGGCCATAGGCGGAACCACATATATATTACCGGGTCTAAAAGCGTATAGACAGGTTTATAATAAAGGTAATTTAGTATTTGATGCACGTCTCGGCTATAAGTTGAATGATCAATACAGACTTGGATTTATGGTCAATAATTTACTCAACTCAGAGTATACAAGTCGCCCAGGTGATATTCAGCCTCCGCGGAGTTTTTCCATTCAAGTTCAAATGAAGTTTTAAATGCGTGTTTTAGCTGTCATTCCATCTAGGTATGAATCGTCCAGATTCCCGGGCAAGCCATTAATCGATTTAGCGGGAAAAAGTATGATTCAGCGTGTTTATGAAGGCGTGAGTAAGTCTAACCTGATTTCTAAAATCGTTGTAGCTACAGATGACCAACGGATTGTTGATGAGGTCATCTCCTTTAAGGGACAAGTAATGATGACATCCCCTGAGCATGTCAACGGAACAGGAAGATGTGTTGAAGTTTGTCAACAATTAGAAAACTACGACTTGGTTATTAATGTTCAAGGGGATGAGCCATTGATTCAACCAAAACAACTAGATATTTTGATTCATGCATTTGAAGATCCAGATGTCGAAATCGCGACCTTGGCAATGCCTAATATTTCTTCTGATGACATTGCGAATCCCAACAGGGTTAAGGTCGTATTAGATTGTAATAATGACGCGCTATATTTTAGCCGTAGCCCCATTCCAAATACCGAAAAAACAAGTGAATCTGTGAGCTCGTTCAAACACATCGGTATATATGCCTTTCGCAGGAATGCTTTATTAGAGACCCGGAAAATGAAAGCTTGCTCCCTTGAAATCTCGGAATCCCTGGAGCAGTTGAGGTGGATGTATTTCGGTAAGAAAATAAGAGTGGTAGAAACGACTATTGAGACCCCTAATATTGATAGCCCAGCAGATGTCGAGAAAGTTCTTCGACTCCTGTAGATAGAGTGACGAATGAATCAATTTTCTTTTTAACTTTGATTCATGGCCCAATTTGAATTTATTCTTTTTGATTTACTTGTAAAACACAATTGTGTAATCGTTCCGCGTTTTGGAGGTTTTGTTTCCAAAAGAGTCTCTAGCAAAATAGATTTTAATAAAGGGATCGTCATCCCCCCATCAAAGCACCTTCTTTTTAACAGGCACTTAACGACTAATGATGGACTATTACTTGCAGATTATGCGGAGAGAAATTCGATAAGTTACATTGAAGCAGAGGAACAACTTAATGCATTAGTTGAAGGGTTTCAGAAAGATTTAAATGAGGGGAAAGAAGTTGTTTTTCCTAGAATAGGCACCTTGAAAAGGTCATCGGAAGGCACCTTTACATTTCGTCAAGACAAAGAATTTAATTTATTAGCAGATGCATTTGGCTTGAAAGAGCTTGAATTTGTGTCCGTTAAGGCAGAACGCAAAGTTATTCCCGAACAAAAGGAGTCAGTCGTTGATGTTCCAATCGCTGAGATAGACAGTAAATCTCTTCGTAGAAAAAAAATATTGAGATATGCTGCTGCGGCATGTTTACTACCCTTTATGCTATACACGTTTTGGATTCCATTCAAATCTGACTTTTTCACCTCTGGTTTAATTTCGATTCGTGATTTTAATCCTTTTTATAAAAAAGAAGTTGGATTATATGCGCCCAAATCTGAAACGATTGAAAAACAGGTCGTTATTAAAAGTTCTCAGGTGACCAAAGTATCGGCTGAGTCAATAGCAGATGCGACGGTAAGTCTCGAGAAGTCAGTAGTGCCGGTTAATTCAAATGTTGTAGTGGATGCAGCGCCATTAGCACGAAAAGCCTATAGCAAGCAATTTATAGTTGGCTGTTTTTCTGTTGAAGAAAACGCAGTTAATTTTCTTTTAAAACTCCAAGAAGATGGATTTTCTCCATTACTTATAGACGGAGGTAAATTACAACGTGTATCGTTGGGCCTAACCTACTCAAAAGAAGAGTTTGAAGTGCTTCTTGGGCTTGCAAAGCAAAGAGGGTATACCGGCTGGACATTAAAACAATAACTTTTATGAAATTAATTTTTACTATTACCTTATGCCTGAGCTATGCTTTGGGCACCTACTCTCAAGTTAAAAGAAACACGAAAGAGAGTAATTACAAATTCAAAGAGGTTGTTCGTCATTCTGCTTCTCCTGTTGAAAGTCAGGGGCGAACGGGTACTTGCTGGAGCTTTTCGGCATTGTCTTTTTTGGAATCAGAAGTGATGCGAATTAATAAATCTGATGAACCTATTGTTCTTTCAGAGATGTTCATTGTACGAAAGGCTTATGAAGAAAAAGCAAGAAAATATGTTAGAATGGATGGCAAAACAAATTTTGGGGAAGGTGGCGCTTTTCATGATATTCCTTATGTGATTAAGAATTTTGGTATTGTTCCAAGGTCGGTATACTCAGGATTAAAGAAAAAGTCCGATACGTATAATCATGCCGAGATGTTCAAGAATATGGACTCAATAGTACAACAAGCAAATACTTCTGGAAAAGGGTTGCGAAGCGAATGGATTGAAGCTTACGGCAAGGCTTTAGACGAGGGATTGGGCGAGTTACCTGAGTCATTTAAGTATAAAGGCGAAAGGTATACGGCGGAATCTTTTTATAAAATGTTGGGTATCAATATGAGCGATTATATTTCCTTAACCTCTTTTACCAACCATCCATTGCATGAAAAATGTATGTTGCAAATACCTGATAATTGGTTGTGGGAGGAGAGTTATAATGTCACTATAGATGAATTGTTTACAAGCACACTTAATGCGCTGAAGAGCGGTTATACCGTTGCTTGGGGTGCTGACGTTTCTGAAGAAGGTTTTAGTTTCCGTAACGGCATAGCGATTGTTCCTGATGCCAATGCTCAAATAAAGGTAGAAGGAGAGGATAACAAGAACTTTTCTGATGCGGGAGCAGATAAGTTTTCTGAAGCATTTTTAAATCCTGTTAAAGAAGTCGTCGTAACACAAGAAATGCGTCAAAAGGGATACGACGAAAAGGAAACAACAGACGATCATGGCATGCATATAATTGGCTACAATGTAGATTCCAAAGGAAGGTTTTTCTTTTTAGTGAAAAATTCTTGGGGAACGTCGAATTATCCTGAAGGGTATTTATACGTGTCTGAGTCCTATTTCAAATTGAAAACCATCAATATATATCTTCATAAGGAAGCTATAGGGGATAAGTTAGGTTCAGTAATTGGACTTTAATTAATTGATTATACTATTTTAGTTAATGCTCAAAGCCACCTTAGTGTCGTTCGAACACTTTCTTTAAGAAATTGTTATAATTGTCAAATTACTTGATTAAATTTGCACTTAATGAGCGAAGAAAAAAAAATTGGAATAAACGGCTTTGGTAGAATAGGTCGTTATGTTACACGATTGGCAATCCTTGACCCTGCTGTTGAAATTGGTTTAATCAATGATCTTGCGGGTATAGATACTTTAATGCATCTATTCAAGTATGATAGTGTACATGGGAAATTTGAACTTGACTTTGAAGTTTCCGGTAATGATGTCCTTTTTTCGAATGGTAAAAAAGTTACTTTTTCTCAAGAACGAGATCCTTCTCTGATTCCTTGGAGTGACTATCAAGTGAACACTGTCGTAGAATGCACGGGTTTGTTTTTAACCAATCAAACTGCATCTAAGCATTTAGAGGGTGGTGCAAAAAAAGTCGTGCTTTCCGCACCGGCTAAAGATGACGATATTAAGATGATCGTGCTAGGAGTCAATGATCATTTGCTTTCTGACAACGATGTTGTTGTCTCAAATGCTTCTTGTACCACGAACAATGTTGCTCCTATTGTTAAGGTAGTCATGTCGCTCGCTGAAATTGAACTCTGTTATATTTCTACGATTCATAGCTACACTTCAGATCAAAATTTGCATGATGCCCCTCACAAGGATCTTCGTAGGGCTCGCGCTGCCGCGCATTCTATTATTCCGACAACGACTGGCGCAGCAAATGCAATGGTTAAAATATTTCCGAGTCTCCAAGGTAAAATAGACGGTGGTGCCATTCGAGTGCCCGTTTCTGATGGCTCCATGACTGAAATCACTTTTATTCTTTCTTCATCTATTGAGATGCAAAACATAAATGAAGCAATGGAACATTTTTCACAAAATGATTTAAAAGGAATTCTAGGTGTCATTAATGAACCTATAGTTTCTGTTGACATTATTGGATCACCATTGAGCTCAGCCTTTGATTCAGGGCTTTCAAGTTCATTTAATAAGATGTTGAGAATTATAGCTTGGTATGATAATGAATCTGGCTATTCTAACCGCTTACTTGAATTAGCCAAAAGAGTAAACTAATACGCCCCTAAGTGTTTTTACTGATGGTCATTAGGTATACACGTAGACGTCTTTAGGTATTCATTTCTATTTTATTTCCTGAGATAAGTAATTGCTTTTCAGCTATGTATGTATGTGTCATCTTTGGCTTATAACAAAAACAAGACGAAATGAATTCACACAAAATTTTTACAATATTATTCTCATTATCTCTTCTATTCGTATCAACTAATTTATTTGCTGATAACAGAGATGAACCAATAAGAAAGGAAGGGGTTAAGGTAATTACCTCAAGCATTCAACAAGGAGATGCAACGATCAAATGGTTTGATCAAGAAATAGAGTTTATAGAAATAGTTTCAAATAATGGGCAATTTATGCCATCAATTCCTGTATTAGATGCAACAGCATTGTATTTACATGATTTGATAGATGGAACTTATTTGATTCATTTTAAAGCGAATGGAAAAACCCTTTATTCGAAAGAAATTACAGTGCAAAGGTGATTGAGTGCACACACAAACAAGAAAGAGAGCTTCGGCTCTCTTTTTTTTTACCTCTCAATGGCTGCGATTCCGGGTAATATTTTTCCTTCGAAGAATTCAAGCAATGCTCCACCGCCGGTACTTACATGACTGATTTGCAGATCGACATTGAATTTTTTTGCCGCAGCAGCGCTATCACCTCCTCCGATTAGGCTATAAGCTCCATTCTTAGTCGCTTCAGCAACGGCATTTGCAACTGTTTTTGTTCCTTCTTCAAAGGGAGGCATTTCAAAAACACCCATGGGCCCATTCCATAATATCGTTTTTGAATCAGCGATAACACGCGAGAATTTTTCAGAGGCTTTCGGGCCAATATCTAATCCCATCCAACCCGAATCAATTTGATCACTTTCGGACACTCTGGTTGCGGCGGTGGCGCTGAAGCTATCAGCAACTATTGAATCTTGAGGTAGGTGAATTTTTACGCCCATTTTTTCGGCATTAGAAAGTATTTTTCGGCAGGTTGAGATACGATCATTTTCGCAAAGAGATTTCCCTATATCCCCCCCTAATGCCTTTTTAAAGGTATACGCCATTCCACCACCGATGATGATATGGTCTGCTTTACTCATTAAGTTTTCTACAATTAACACCTTGTCTGAAACTTTTGCCCCACCAACAATAGCGGTGAATGGTCTAATTGATTCTTCCATGACCTTTTTAGCACTATTAATTTCAGCTTCCATTAATAGTCCGCACATTTTATTATTCGGGAAAAACTTGGCGATTTGAGTAGTGCTTGCGTGGGCGCGATGGGCTGTTCCAAATGCGTCATTAACAAAGCAGTCTCCTAGGTTGGCTAGTTTTTCAGCGAAGGAATCATCCCCTTTTGTTTCCTCTGCGTAGAACCTAACATTTTCAAGTAATAATATTTCACCTGCTGAGAGATTTGAAGCCATTTTCTCAGCTTTCGCACCTATACAGTCATCAGCAAAAAGGACTTTGGTATTTGTTATTTTTTGTAAATGTTCGGTCAGATGAGAAAGAGAATAAGAATCGTCTGGACCATTTTTTGGTCTCCCTAAATGGGATAAAAGAATAATCGAACCACCATCAGAAAGGATTTTATTGATAGTCGGTAATGCGGCTTGCATTCTTTTATCATCCGTTATTTCAAAATTCTCTTTGGCTAGAGGGACATTAAAGTCAACTCTAACTATTGCTTTTTTTCCTTTGAAATTATATGTTTTGAATGAAGTCATTTGCGATTCTTTCTTACAAAATTAAGAAGTAGAATTGAAACACGCGTGAATTATTATTGAATCTAAGTGCGAATTAAAATAATTTGGGCAGATTTGTATAATTAAAACTCTTTTCTTATGAAATACCTACCAGTAATCGCCTTTTTTTTCTTTTTGACAACGGCTTCGAATGTTCAGTCTCAACAGTCAGAGTCTCCAGTTTTAGAGGACTTAGAATATACGGTGCGAGAAATCTATAATTCTTCTCGAACCCTGCTTACAGATTTGATTCATACCAAACTTGAAGTTTCATTTGATTGGAATAAGTCCTATTTGATAGGTAAAGAAACCCTGACTGCAAAACCACATTTTTATGATACTGACTCACTCATACTAGATGCAAAAGGAATGGAAATTCTTAAGGTGACTTTAAATGGAAAGGACTTACAGTATGCTTATAATGATGGCTTAAAATTAAAAATTCAATTAGATCGTGTCTATTCTAAAAGTGAGCGTTATACGGTTTCGATTGATTATGTGTCCAAACCAGATGAAAGAGAAACGAGCGGGAGCTCGGCAATTTCATCCGATAAGGGACTGTATTTTATTAATCCTAAGGGAGAAGAAACGGATAAAATGCCTCAAATATGGACGCAAGGTGAAACTGAATCGAATTCGGTTTGGTTTCCGACAATTGATGCTCCTAACAGTAAGACAACACAAGAGATGCTTATCACAGTTGAAGACAAGTATGTTACCTTGTCTAATGGGAATTTAATCGATTCTAAAAAAGATAAGGATGGTTTTAGGACTGATCATTGGATGCAGAATTTGCCTCACGCGCCTTATTTGTTTATGATGGCTGTTGGAGAATACAGTATCGTTCATGATTCCTATACCAAAAAAGATGGCAGCAAAATAGATGTTAATTATTATGTTGAGCCACAATACGAAAAAGACGCACGAGGTATTTTCGGAGAAACACCAAAAATGATTGCTTATTTCTCAGAGCTTCTGGGAGTTGAATACCCTTGGGATAAATACAATCAAATTGTTGTCCGTGATTATGTTTCTGGTGCAATGGAGAATACAGGCGCCGTTATTTTCGGTGATTATGTGTATAAGGACAGTAAGGATTTATTGGATGAAAATGACCAATCTACTATTGCACACGAGCTTTTTCATCATTGGTTTGGTGATTTGGTTACCTGTGAATCTTGGGCAAATCTTCCGTTAAATGAATCCTTTGCGAACTATTCTCAATATTTATGGGACGAATACCGATATGGATTAGATGAAGCAGATTACCAAGCAGAGCTTGAAGCTGATGGCTATTATGGCGCTGCCTCCTATCAGGGGTATCATGATTTGATTTGGTTTGATCATTTTGATAAAGAAGATATGTTTGATGGTCATTCTTATAATAAAGGGGGACGTATACTTCACATGCTGCGTAATTATTTGGGCGACGATGCCTTTTTTCAGGGCTTAAATTATTACTTAACAAAAAATGAATTTCAGGCAGCAGAGGTTCATCATTTGCGATTGGCCTTTGAGGAGGTTTGTGGCGAAGATTTGAATTGGTTTTTCAACCAATGGTTTCTCGGGAAAGGACATTTGATCTTGTTTACAGAGTATAAAATTGATAAGGAAAATGGTCGCATTACTCTGAAAATTAAACAAAGACAAAACCAAACAGATTTCCCGGTTTATAAAATCCCTACCCAAGTTGCTATATGGAATGGTGATAAGCTTGTAAAGCATAAAATCACAATTGACAAGGTGGAACAAGAATTTAGTTTTGATTATTCTGGAACGGTTTCAAATATTCAAATTGATCATGACCAGGTTCTTTTGGCTAAAATATATGAAGAAAAGCCAGCCTCTTATTTTGTTCATCAATATTATCATTCTAAAAAATTCAAATCTCGCCGAATTGCACTTGAAATGGCAATGCGTCTCCATTGTTCAAACCCTAGTGGTTTGTTGGCAGATGCATTAATGGACTCATTTTGGAATATACGCGTCTTAGCTTCTGAATTGGCAGGGAGGTATCATCTTTTAGGAGCCAACAGTGAATTACAGGATAAAATCATTTCTTTGATCGAAAAGGACTCGGTCTCTAAAGTAAGAGCTGCCATGTCTAGTGTTTTTATTAGCCTCCCGCTTGCTATGGATTTAAAAGTAAGTCGTTTGCAAAAGATGATTATTGGTGACCCATCAAAACTTGTTCAATCAAATGCTTTTTCAAGTCTTGTAGAGCTTGATGCATCGGCTGCCTTATCTGTTGCTAGACAAATTCAGAAAGAGGCCTCGTCAGAGGTTAAGGTTTCTATCGCAGAGGTTTATAGTCAGGTGGGAGAAGCCGGTGAAAATTCATTTTTTGAGGACTTGGTTTATACAAACTCCTGGGGAAGTGAGGACGAGATTCGAATTATGTTTTCCTACATGTCTTATTTATTAGGTCAAGAGATTGACTTGATGGAGTTGCTTCCGAAGGCCTTATCTCATTTTCAAGATAATGGAGGTTCTTATGTGAAAATGTATTTTACAAGGGCGGTGGAATATTGTTTGACCAGTCTTGACGAACAGTTAGAAGAGATTCTTGAAATCAATGATGGTCAAGCCAATGGCCTTTCTAAACGAACGACTTCGTTAATTAACGAAGTGCAACAACTTTTAAAGGAATAATGATCTAGAATATTTTCAAACTTTCTTTTGTTTTTTTTGTTCAAATGGTATTCTGATCAGATTTATAATTATATTTGATTAAAATTACATCAAACATAAAGATTAATATATAAACAAATGAAGACATTGGAAATTGGTGATCAGGTTCCTGCATTTATAGGTGTAAACCAACACGATCAAAAAATAGCGTCCTTAGATTTCATCGGTTCTAAATGGGCCGTGTATTTTTATCCAAAGGACAATACACCAGGTTGTACTGCTCAGGCTTGCAGTTTGCGTGATGGAAATGCTGAACTTCTAAAAAATGGTATAAAAGTTTTAGGTGTGAGTGCTGATTCTGTTAAAAGTCACGATAAGTTTTCAACGAAGTTTACCTTGCCGTTCCCCCTTCTTTCTGATGAATCTAAAGAAGTCATTAATATTTTTGGTGTATGGGGTCCAAAGAAATTCATGGGGCGCGAGTATGAGGGAATTCACCGAGTTACTTTTGTCATGGATGAAAAAAGTAAAGTGTTACATGTCATTAAAAAACCGAAAACCAAGGACCATGCGAATGAAATTCTTCAATTGTTAAATTTAAAGTAGACCGTAAATCGTTTACGTACTAGTGCGTATACTTTTGATTTATAAATAATTCGGGTCATAGGCCTAAACCAAAAACAAACGAGATGTCAAAAAAAGAAGTGAACACAGAAAAATTAAAAGCTTTGCAGCTTACAATGGAAAAGTTAGATAAGACCTATGGAAAAGGGGCTGTAATGAAATTGGGCGATGCTCCTGTTGAAAAAATTGATGTTATTCCAACGGGCTCATTGACCTTAGATGTTGCCTTAGGTGTACAGGGGTATCCAAAAGGACGTGTGGTTGAAATCTATGGTCCTGAATCTTCGGGAAAGACGACTTTGGCAATACACGCTATAGCTGAAGTACAGAAACAAGGAGGAATTGCTGCATTTATTGACGCGGAACATGCTTTCGATCAATTTTACGCTAAAAACTTAGGTGTTGATGTTGCAAATTTGTTGATATCTCAACCAGATAATGGTGAACAAGCATTAGAGATCACGGATAACTTAATTCGTTCAGGAGCAATTGATTTAATAGTGATTGATTCTGTTGCGGCATTAACTCCAAAAGCAGAAATTGAAGGGGAGATGGGGGATTCACAAATGGGACTGCAAGCAAGATTGATGTCTAAGGCACTACGAAAACTGACGGGATCTATTAATAAAGCGGGCTGTTGTTGTATCTTCATTAACCAATTGAGAGAAAAGATTGGCGTAATGTTCGGGAATCCTGAAACGACTACAGGGGGAAATGCATTAAAGTTTTATTCTTCAATTAGAATAGATATTCGTCGTTCGACACAACTCAAAGACGGCGATGTCGTAAAAGGAAACCGGGTAAAGGTTAAGGTTGTAAAGAACAAGGTAGCCCCTCCATTTAGAAGGGCTGAATTCGATGTGATGTATGGTCAGGGAATCTCGAAAGTCGGTGAAATTATAGATTTAGGTGTTGAGTTAAATATTTTGAAAAAAAGTGGATCTTGGTTTTCCTATGGTGAGACTCGTTTAGGTCAGGGAAGGGATGCGATCAAGACGCTTTTACTCGACAACCCTGAATTATCGGAAGAATTAGAAAAGAAAATTAAAGACGCTCTTGTGTCTACGGATGTTACGGCGCCTGTAGCTCAAGCTTAAGAGCAAATCGTTTGGTTGAAACGGCACTTCGGTGCCGTTTTTTTTTATTCATAAAATAAGTACATTTGAAAAAAACATATATTATGAAATCAACTAAATTTTATTCAATTATAGCATTGCTTATGGTTATGACATTCTCTATTTCATGTAAGAAAAAGGGATGTACAGATTTTGGAGCTGCTAATTATAATGATGAGGCTAAAAAAGATGATGGGTCATGCGTATTCACCCCTTCTATTTCTATAATTGGAGCAACGGACACGACAATAAGTGTAGCTTCTTCATGGGTAGATCCTTACGCTACGGCCGCCAATTTAGATGGCGCAATTGTAGCCGTCTCTGACGTGAGTGATGTAAATGCAAATCAGGTAGGTGATTATACGGTTACATATACTGCGACTAATAATAACGGTACCACAACTGTTATTCGCACGGTACACGTCATTGTAAACCAAGACACTTGGTTAGGAGACTGGGGTGTAAGTGATAATTGTGGTGGAGGTACAGGACTTGCTTTGAATTCAGCTCCTATAGTCATTGCAGGAGGTAACGGTGAACAAATTTTAATTACTGAGTTTTTAACAGGTCTTACCGGAACCTATGGAACTGCCATATGTCAAATTGTTGGTGATGAAATTATAATAGCGCCGGCATCAGATGGTGCTCCGGGAGGTCTTGGAGATATCAATTATTCAGGCTTTGGTGAGATGAATAGCAATGGTCTTAGTTTTACAATAACTTACACTTGGCAAAATACGACACCTATTACAGGGGGGTCAGGAACTTGTCAAGCAACCTACAGCAAGTAAAGAATTCTTTACGAATGACTAAAGGAGTGGAAACGCTCCTTTTTTTTATGCCTGAGGTTTGCAAAGGTTATTAGAATAACCTACTTTTGACGCCTTAAAATACAATAAAAAAGAATTATGGAATCAATGATAATTTATATGCCGATTGCAGCTGCCATTATAGGACTGTTGTATATGTTGGTTAAGAAGTCTTGGGTAATGAAGCAAGATGCAGGCGATGGGAAAATGAAAGAAATTTCTGATCATATATATGAAGGAGCTTTGGCGTTTTTGAAGGCCGAATATCGACTTTTAGCAATATTTGTTTTTGTAGTCAGTATTGCTCTTGCAATTGTTTCTGTGATTGTTCCCTCTACGCATTGGATGATTGTAGTGGCTTTTGTTTTCGGTGCTCTGTTTTCTGCATTTGCAGGAAATATGGGTATGAAAATCGCAACTAAAACAAATGTGAGAACGACACAAGCTGCTCGTACAAGTTTACCGCAGGCTTTAAAGGTTTCTTTTGGTGGTGGAACTGTTATGGGTCTCGGTGTTGCCAGTCTTGCTGTTTTAGGATTAACTGCATTTTTTATTCTTTTCTATAACATGTTCATGAACAGTGGCGATGCTTTCTCAACAGATAAAATGACGATCGTATTAGAAACATTGGCTGGTTTCTCTTTAGGTGCTGAATCAATTGCATTGTTTGCAAGAGTGGGTGGGGGTATCTATACAAAAGCAGCTGATGTTGGTGCTGACCTTGTAGGTAAAGTTGAAGCGGGTATTCCAGAAGATGACCCACGTAATCCAGCTACTATTGCTGATAATGTTGGTGATAATGTTGGTGATGTTGCTGGAATGGGAGCTGATTTATTTGGTTCTTATGTTGCAACTGTTTTAGCAGCTATGGTTTTAGGGAACTATGTTATTAGAGACAACGGCGCTGTTGAAGCGTTTAATGGTATGGGACCAATTTTGTTACCAATGGCTATTGCTGGTGTTGGAATCATCATTTCAATGATTGGGTCGATGTTGGTGAAAATTAAATCCAATGACGCAAAAGAAAGGCAAGTAATGGGCGCATTAAATGTCGGAAACTGGGTTTCTATTGCACTGGTTGCGGTCTCTTGTTATGTGTTGGTTAAATGGATGCTTCCTGAATCAATGAGCATGACTTTCTTTGGTGAGGATAATAAAGATATTTCTTCTCTTCGTGTATTTGGTGCTACTATCATTGGTTTGATAGTTGGCGCTGTTATTTCATCTGTTACTGAGTACTACACAGGGTTAGGTAAAAAACCAATTTTAAAAATTGTACAACAATCTAGTACTGGAGCAGGAACAAACATCATTGCTGGTTTAGCTACTGGAATGATTTCTACGTTCCCTACCGTTATTCTTTTTGCCGGTGCGATCTGGGGTTCTTATGCATTTGCAGGATTCTACGGAGTTGCGATGGCTGCTTCTGCAATGATGGCTACAACCGCTATGCAATTGGCAATTGACGCATTTGGACCTATTGCAGATAACGCAGGTGGAATCGCTGAGATGAGTGAGCAAGATCCAATCGTTCGTGAAAGAACAGATATTTTAGATTCAGTTGGTAACACGACTGCGGCAACAGGAAAAGGATTTGCTATTGCATCTGCTGCATTAACCTCTTTAGCTTTATTTGCAGCATACGTTACATTTACTGAGATTGATGGAATTAACATCTTTAAAGCGCCAGTATTGGCAATGTTATTTGTTGGAGCGATGGTTCCGGTTGTCTTTTCTGCTTTAGCAATGAATGCGGTTGGACGTGCTGCAATGGAAATGGTACAAGAAGTTAGGCGTCAGTTCAGAGAGATTCCTGGAATTATGGAAGGTACTGGCAAGCCAGAATACGATAAATGTGTTGATATCTCAACGAAAGCTTCATTGAAGCAAATGATGTTACCGGGCTTATTAACGATAGGTTTCCCTTTGGTTATTGCTTTTGTTCCTCTTTTATTAGGAATGAATAACTTAATGGTTGCTGAAATGCTCGGTGGTTATATGGCTGGTGTTACCGTTTCGGGTGTTCTTTGGGCAATCTTTCAAAACAATGCCGGTGGAGCTTGGGACAACGCTAAAAAATCTTTTGAAGCTGGTGTTATGATTAATGGAGAAATGACTTATAAAGGTTCCGAAGCACATAAGGCTGCTGTAACAGGAGATACAGTTGGAGATCCGTTTAAAGATACTTCTGGACCATCAATGAATATCCTAATCAAACTTACGTGTTTAATTGGTTTGGTAATAGCACCGATTTTAGGAAATGGTCATGGGGATTCAAACAACGGTTTAAGTCCAAAATCTTCATGTTGTATGGTAGATGGAAAATGCTCCTCTGATGCTAAGTCTTGTTCAAAAGAAAGTACTTCATGCAAATCAGAAAAGACATGTTCTTCTGAGAAGAAGGCATGCTGTGCCGGAAAAGAAGAAAAGGGAGCTTGTTGTAAAGATGAAGCTAAGTGCGATATGTCTGAGTGTTCTAAAATGACCATGGAAGAATGTTCTAAAATGTGTGATGAAAAAGGATGCAGTCCTGAAGAGAAAGCAATGTGCTTGTCAAATTATGATGCTGACGGAAATTGGAAAGGTTCTAAAGAAGACTAGTTCAATTTTCAAGATATAATGAAAGCCATCTTTTGATGGCTTTTTTTTTGCTTTTTAATTTCGCTAATTTCCTTAATTTTAGGGTATTCTAAATACTTGACCCCTGAATCATTCTGATTTCTTTTTATATGTCTATGATGTTGTCAAGCTCATTCCGAAGGGACGTGTAACCTCATATGGCGCGATAGCAGCTTATCTAGGATCTAAACAATCCTCAAGGATGGTTGGCTGGGCGATGAACGCCTCACACAGGCTAAAAGAGGTCCCTGCACATCGCGTAGTAAACCGGAATGGAATGCTAACAGGAAAAGATCACTTTGATGCTCCTGATCGGATGCAGCAGCTTCTTGAGGGAGAAGGATTGGTAGTAATAAATAACGAAGTTCAGCATTTCCGAGATTATTTTTGGGATCCTTCTATAGAATTGAAAATACCTTGAGGGTTTCTCTTATTTTAGTGTCTAAATTTAGATTATGAAATTTGGAACCAAGGCAATTCACGCAGGTATAAATCCTGATCCGACAACAGGTGCAATCATGACACCTATTTATCAAACATCTACTTATGTTCAGGATGGTGTTGGAAATCATAAAGGATACCAATATTCACGAACTCAAAATCCGACGCGAGAAACGCTTGAGAATAATTTAGCAGCGCTCGAAAACGCCAAGTATGGTGCTTGCTTCGGCTCCGGGATCGCTGCTATTGATTGCGTGATTAAAATGTTGAATCCAGGTGACGAGGTGGTTTCAACGAACGATTTATATGGAGGGTCCTATCGTCTTTTTACAACCATATTTGAGAAGTTCGGAATCATATTTCATTTCGTAGATATGCAGGACTTATCTCGTGTTAAGGAGGTTATCAATGATAATACGAAGCTGATATGGGCAGAAACACCCTCTAACCCAATGATGAACGTGGCCGACATTAAGGCTTTATCCTCGATCGCCAAATCATGTAATGCTTGGCTTTGTGTGGATAATACGTTTGCAACTCCTTATCTTCAAAATCCTTTAGATTTAGGGGCGGATCTTGTTATGCATTCCGTTACCAAGTATTTGGGAGGTCATTCTGATGTTATTATGGGGGCATTAGTGACTTCAAATGAGACTATTGCAGAGGAAATGTATAGAATTCAAAATTCATCGGGTGCTATAACTTCTCCAATGGATTGTTTCTTAGTTTTAAGAGGGATAAAGACCTTGCATTTAAGGGTGCAAAGACACTGTGAAAATGCAGCAAAAATCGTTTCTTTTCTAGTGGGTCATCCTGGTGTTGATCAAGTTTATTGGCCGGGTTTAGAAACACATAAAAACCACCATGTAGCGGCTCAACAGATGCGAGGATTTGGGGGTATGATTTCCTTTACGCTGAAGCGTGATCGTCTAGAAGATGCCCTTGAGTTTGTGAAAAGAGTGAAGCTGTTTGCATTAGCGGAATCATTAGGCGGTGTTGAATCGCTTATTGGTCACCCTGCAACAATGACTCATGCTGCCATACCAAAAGCAGACCGGGAGAGAAGCGGTGTTGTTGATAGCTTAATTCGATTAAGTGTAGGAGTAGAAGACGTGGAGGATTTAATAGCGGACCTTAAAGGAGCACTATAGGTTTTCCAGTATCTGGAAAAATTGTTCTTTTTTTGCAGGCGATAGGGGGACTGAGCTTCCGTCTTTCATTATTACGGCTCCACCGTCGCCTTTATCGTAACGGTCAATATGGTCTAAGTTAACGAGGTGAGATTGTTGGACACGAAAAAACGAATGACCAGAAAGTAGTAGATCGTATTCTTTTAGTGTTTTAGAAACTAAAATTCTTTTACCTGACTCCAAATAAAACGAGGTATAGTTCTTGTCTGCTTCGCAGCGAATGATTTCCTTTAGTTCAAGGACATAGACACTTTCCTGAGTTTTTAAAACAAGTTTTTTCTTTTGGCTTCGGTCTATATTGCTCACCAATGCATTGAATTGAACCTCGTTTTTCTTCTTCTCCAAGGTGCTTAGCGCCTTTTTTACAGCTTCGTCAAGCTCTTCGACGTCAATTGGTTTTAAAATGTAAGCAAGGGCACTAAATTTAATGGCTTGGATCGCATACTCTTGGTAGGCTGTTATAAAGACAATTTCAAATTCTTTATACTTAACCCCTTTAAGGACGTCAAATCCATTTCCATCAGGCATTTGAATATCTAAAAATACCAGGTCAGGTTGTATTTTGTTAATCGCTTTAATACCGGTTTCAACATTCGAACCGTCGGTATAAATTTCGAAATCATGACCAAAAGAGATCAGGAGTCTCTTTATGAATTCCTTGGTCTTATTTTCGTCATCAATTATAAGTACTTTTTTCATTCAGTATCAAAGTTAATGTTTTCGGTTAGTAATGGTAAGAATATTTGAACGCGTGTTCCAGAGTGCTTTCCTTGAGTTAAATTACTGATTTCAATACTCGCTTTTGACTTGTGTTTTTTATTGATAATATCCACCCTTCTATTGGTGATGTCTATAGCCATACTCTTGTGGTCTTTCATGGATTTTTTCGTTTTTCTAGACTGTTCCCTTCCGACCCCATTGTCTCTTATCTCCACAAAGAGCATATTATCCACTTCCTTAAAGTCAATCGATATATTACCATCCTCAATGATGTTTAATTGCCCATGTTCAATCGAATTTTCAACAAAAGGTTGGGTGATCATGGGAGGGATAAGCACTTTTTTGAAAATCAATTCTTCAGGAGCGTTTATTTGATAATTGAATCTGTTTTCAAATCTTAATTTCTGAGTGTTTAGGTATTTCTCTAAAATTTCAATTTCAGTTTCAAGGGTGATGAATTCTTTAGGGGAATTTTCGAGAATGAGTCGAATAAGTCTTGAAAAACTAACAAGAAATTTAGAGGATTTAGCGGGATTGTTTTCATATAATGAACTCTGTATGACAGACATGGCATTGAAAATGAAATGCGGATTCATTTGAGTTCGCAATAAGGTTTGTGACATTTCGACTTCCTTAGTTGTTTGCTTTATTTTAATTTGTCTTAGATAGAATAGAATGATCACAATGGTGGATATCAAAACGATAATCATTAAAACGACCGTAGACATTTGTTTCTCCCCTTTCAAGGCAAGGAATTCTTTTTCCTTAATCTGGTCTTTTATGACTTGTTCCTGTTCTTTTATTCTATACTCTCTTAGCTCACGTGAATACATTTGCGTAAGCTCATTGATTGCTTTGATGCTACTTAACGATGAATTTTCATCTATGTTTTTTTGATAATCTCTTAAGTTTCTATAAGCTTCTCCATATTTTTTTTTTTGCGCAAATAAGTCAGATAGGTATTTTAAATTACCCATACGTGATGTTGAAAATGGGTATTTCTCTAATATTTTCTTGGAATTTTTAAAGGCTTCTTCTGCTTTTCCCCATTCGTTTTTGTAAAAATGTAATTTTCCTAATACATGATATGCTCTTCCGGTTCCATTAGAGAAATGATGGGTTTCGAATCGCTTTAAGGTAAATTGTAAAACTTGTTCGGCTTCCTCATATTTTTTTTCTTCTATTAAAAAGTTGGCCAGGGTTAATTTAAAATCAAGTACGTAAATGCTTTCGTGTTTGTCTTTGATTAGCTTGGAACCAATCATTAAATTCGCTTTCGCCTTATTTAAATCATTTAAAGACAGTGCTACTTCAGCAAGGCCTCGGTGAATTCTAATTTTAAACAAGGTCAGATCATTCTTATTAGAAATATCCAATGCCTTGCGGTAATATGCTCGGGCTTCATTATATGATTTGACCTGGGCCGATCGTTCGGCAATCTTCATAGTAGACCAGCAATACAGTTCCTTCTCCTTGATTCGTTCCGCTTCCGTAGTAAGTTTTAACAATGTGGAAGTACTCTGGCCGATCATGTTAAAGTGAATATATACTTCAGATAAATCTTTAAAAGTTTGGGCTACTGCGGTCTTAGAATTAGATCGTTTAGCGAAGTTCAAAGCCAAATTAGAATAAAAGAGCGCAGAGTCCTTTTCATTTAAGTGCATTTTGGACCTGGAAAGTAAACGGTATGCATCACTTATGTCTTGATTATTGCCGTACTCCTCTGCTGTATAAAGTAGCTTTTCAGATTTTGAGAGCATCGCGATGAATTTTTCATTTCGCTCAAGGGAAATAGAATTCCAATATTGAAATAAAATAGAATTCTCCTCTAAAACTTCATTGTGTTTGTTGTAAATCTCATGAAACTGAAGGTAATTTCCATTGTTAAGATGAAAAGCAAGTAGACGTGACGTTAATTCAGCTTTGGTTCTCCTTAGATATTTTTTAGAAGTAATGGTTTCTATATATCGTTTATATAATTCTTCATTGGAATCCAACGGGTTTTCAGTAAAGTCTTTGAAAACATCATCTCCAGTGCTCAACAACTTTGTTTGGCTTATACCACAGGGAAGAAGGCTGAATATCAGCACAAAGATTAGGAGAGACATTTTCATTGCATTAAAAATACAAATTCACATGGAATAATACGCGTTGATTTGATAACAAGGTTTGAGATAATTAGGTTGTCAGAGATTGATTTACTTATCTTTGAAAAAAAAATAAAAATGAGTCTATTAACAGTTGGAAGTGTCGCCTTTGATGCGATTGAAACACCATTTGGTAAAACAGATAAAATTGTAGGTGGTGCGGGAACATATATCTCCCTTGCTTCTTCTTTTTTTGTAGAAAATCAAAATATAATTTCTGTAGTAGGTTCCGACTTTCCTGCAGCAACCCTTTCTGAAATGAATTCTAGAGGAATCAATACGGATGGATTACAAATAAAAGAAGGAGAAAAGACATTTTTTTGGTCTGGAAAATACCATAATGACATGAATAATCGTGACACTTTGGTCACGGAGCTTAATGTTTTGGAGCACTTTGATCCAATTGTCCCAAAGCCTTATCAAACTTCAGAATACATAATGCTAGGTAACCTCAGTCCTTCTGTTCAAAGCACGGTCATAGAACGGATCACGAAGCGACCGAAGCTTATAGCGATGGATACGATGAATTTCTGGATGGACATCGCGATGGATGACCTGAAAAAGACGATTTCCATGGTTGATGTCCTCATTGTAAATGATGAAGAGGCACGACAGTTAACTGGAGAGTACGCGTTGGTAACAGCAGCTAAAAATATATTAGCAATGGGCCCGAAGTATGTGATTATTAAGAAAGGCGAGCACGGGGCTTTGTTGTTTTCCGAAAGTCAGATGTTTTTCGCTCCTGCTTTACCTCTAGCAGAGGTCTTTGATCCAACAGGTGCTGGTGATACATTTGCTGGCGGATTTATGGGGTATTTAGCGGCAACAGATGATATTACATTTGATAATTTAAAACGAGCGGTGATTTACGGTTCAGCAATGGCTTCATTTTGTGTTGAGAAATTCGGTACAGAACGCCTTTTAGAAGTTACACAAATTGATATTGATTTGCGCGTAAAGAAGTTTAATGATTTATCTTCTTTTGATTTAAAAAAATAGGTATGGAAAATGAATTTATTTCGAAACTAAAAAACTTTCTTCTTGAAGAAGATGCTCTTTCTGTTTCTAGAGAAATGGGACAGCTAAAAAATGATTTTGATGACTGGCTACTTCATAGTGAAGGAAAACAGCAAGTCGAAACCTTAAAGGCTAAAGAAGAAGGCAAAGAGATTGAGCAAATTGACTTTTTAATTATAAAAGAAGAGTTTAATACTCTTTTTTCAAAGTATAAAGAGACCAAAAAACAACAGATAGAATTAAAGAACAAACTCGAATTAGAGAATCTGAAGTTGAAAATGAGTCTTATTGCTGATTTGAAAAACCTTGTGGAAAATGAGGAGAATATTGGCACGGCTTTTAATGGATATAATTCTATTCAAGACACTTGGAAGAAGATAGGAGATATTCCGAGAGACAAAAGAGCGAATATTCAAAAAGAATACTCAAAACTAAGGGAATTGTTTTCCTACAATATAAAGATTTACAAGGAAATTAAAGATTACGACTATAAACGAAATGCCCAACTAAAAGAAGGTGTTATTATGCGTATTCAAACTTTGAGAAACAAAAGTGATAACATCAAAGATTTAGAAAATACGCTTCGTTTGTATCAGGATGAATGGGAAGATATTGGCCCTGTTCAAAAAGAGGAATGGGATGGTTTAAAAACAAGTTATTGGGAAGCGGTCCGTTCCATCTATGATAAGATTAATAAGCATTATGAGCAACATCGTGCTTCTCAACAGGAAAACTTAAAGAAGAAGAAGACTATTCTCAATGATTTAAATGCGTTTTTAGAGGCCCATACCGATGTTAATGGTCAAAAGGAATGGAATAAATTGACAGATGAGGTTCTCAAATTTCAAGAGTCATGGAAGAAAATTGGTTTTGCTCCGCGTAAAGAGAATGATGCGATCTGGAAACAATTTAGGGGCTTGTGTGATTCTTTTTTTGGTCGAAAGAAGGAGTTCTATAAATCCAGAGACAACAACGATAAGGACGCCAAAGAAGCGAAGCAGGCGCTGATTACTAAAGCCAATGAACTGAAAGATTCTGAGGATTGGAAAGAGGCAACCCATGCGATCATTCAACTCCAGAAAACCTGGAAAACGCTTAAGGGAGCGGGGCGTTATGAAAAAAAGCTTTGGGAAGATTTTAGAAGTACATGTGATTATTTTTTCAATAAAAAAGAAGAGCGTGGTAAGGCTCAAGATAAAATTTTAGATTCAAATTTAGCAGCTAAAAACGAATTTATTAAGGGTATTTCGTCAACTACTCTAGCCTCTTCTGATGATGTTAAGAAGCTAGTTCTAGCATTTCAGCAGATTGGTGCTGTTGCTGCAAAAGAAGGCAATGAACTACACAAGCAGTTTAACAAAGCATTAAGGGCGCAACTAAAGTCAACAGACATGAGTAATGAAGACGTTGACCTAATTCTCTTTAAGGCTCGCATAGATGGCCTTGCAGATTCAGGCGGAGCTTCAAGTCAATATCAGCGCGAGAAATCTTCGCTTCGTGTAAAAATCACGAGCCTTGAAAATGAACTAATAAAGGCAGAAACGAATCTAGGATATTTTTCAGTTTCCAAAGGAGCAGAAAAATTATTCGCTCAAGTTAATGAGAAGAATGAAATGATAAAGCAAGAGATTGCTTTGCTCAAACGAAAATTAAAATTGATTCCTAATGAATAGTTTCACCAATAGTGTTCTTCTTTTCTTCAGCATTCCCCTGATTGGTTTTTGTATCTATGTCGGACTTGATGTGCAAATTGATTTTTTACATGCTTCAGGACGCGAGCTGCCATTTCAGAGTTATATCTATTTGTCTTTTGGTATTTTGTTTTTTGGTCTTCTAGGTTGGAGAAGTGTAAGAAGATGGATGGGCTTATATATCGTCAATAAAAAGAAGCGATTTTCATGGAATATGTCCGTGAGTAAAAAAAGAAAGCAGAGAGTAATAACCTATACTTTACTTGAAATATTGGTGATGACGAGTCTGGCTTTTTCTCTATACATTCTTATGAATATTTGGACTTTACCATCAGCGGTTTTAGCCTTTTTCTCAATTGAGAGTTTTGTCTTTCTTTTCGTTGGCATGAAAAATAGATTTCGTGTTGGAATTTCTTCGAAAGCAATAATTGCCGCTGATCGCGAGGTCGTCATCGTTTATTTTACGGGCTTGCAAAAAATCACCTTAGGAAAGGATTCTATTTATTTTGATTACATTAAAGAATTGCAGCTTTTGTTTCCTACAGATTGTCTTGAAAAAGAAGAATTGGCTTCATTCAAAATAGGCATACAGCAAATGATTGATAGGGATAAAGTTCTAATCAGAAATATAGACTAACGATGTTGAGTGCCCAAATTCTAATTGTTGAAGATGACTTTGCATTTGCTGAGATGGTGAAGTTTCAATTGACTACTACTGAGATTCAGAGCGAAAATATCATTTCGGTTGATTCTATTTCAGAAGCTAAAGAGACTAGGTCGTATCTAGAGCCCGATGTTATATTGTTAGATCTAAACATAAAGGATTCTAATGGTGTAGAAACCTATGAGAAGATCTTTGATTTATTTCCTTTGGCTTCTGTGATTGTTCTTTCAGGGATGGATGATGAGGCTATCGCGCTTGAGATCGTATCCAAAGGTGGGCAAGATTATGTGCTTAAGAGTAACCTAAATGCACAGGTTCTTAATAGAACTATAAAGTATGGGCTGCTAAGGAGAGAGCTTTCTAATGAAGTCCGTAAATCTGAAAGAAAATTTAAAGACGTATTTAATAAGTCTCCATTGCCGATTGTACAGTTGATCGGAGCGGAATTGAGAACAGGTTTGATAAATGATGCAGCACAAAGATTATATGAGTGCACTCATCAGGAGTTAAGCAATCGTAGCTTCAGTAGTTTTAACGCTAATAAAGACATTAAAATAGATAGCAAAGGAGGGCGGTATACTCAGATTACAGGAAAAGGAAATGAGGTCATTGTCGATATCGTTATTAATGAGATTTCTTCAGATACCAGTGAGTCAGAGTATATCGCACTCATTATCGATAAGACAAAAGAACTTGAATTTGAAAAGCAGAAATTTAATATTATATCACAAGCGGAAGAATCCGAAAAGAAAAAAATAGCGAGAGAACTTCACGACGGCCTGGGGCAACAGATGGTTTTGCTTAATCTACTTTTTCAAAATTTAAGCCCTGCAGATGATCAAAAAGAAAAATTCGATGATTTAGGAAATCTCCTGCAAAGTTGTATCCGTGAGGTAAAGGATATCGCTTACAATTTATTGCCCCCAGAATTGGAGAAAGGATTTTTGAATGCCATTGATCGTTTTGCGAATAGAATTCGTTCAATTGGGGATATTCAATTTATCGTTGATATCGAGGAGGGCCTTCAAGAATCTGATTTAAACCAAACGGATAAATTCAACTTATACAGAATTATTCAAGAGTTGTTTAATAATTCATTAAAGCATGCTAAAGCAACTGAGTTCTCCATAGAGATCCGTAAATATGAAAAAGGTATAAGACTAAAGGCAAGTGATAATGGTATTGGATTTGATATCAAAGATGTTCAAAAAGGTCTAGGTATAGAGAACATTCAGTACAGGATCAATATGGCCGGTATTGACGGAGAATTTGAGTCATCAAAAGATAATGGGACCTCTGTAATTATGCGGATTCAGAATGAATAATCATCATCTTTGAAGCAAATTATTTACGTTTGAAATAATTCTATTTGTACTTAGGTCTTTAATACAACCGTTTTTACTCGATTTACATCTATTCCCAAGTTTTGAACAGGGTGCCTTATTTGTATCGCTCAACAGCATCGCAGAGTGCTCATTAGCCATAAATGGCGACATTCCTAGACTAGGTTTCGTGCAGCCCCAAAAAGAGATTATTTTTTTCTGAAATGCTGCAGCAATATGCATGAGCCCCGTGTCATTAGAAAGTACAATTGAACTTTGTTTTAAAACATATGAGGACTCTTCAAGGCTTAATTCCCCACATAGGTTATAAAGATTTGCCGCGTTGCTTGACGCTATGATATCATCACCATTACTTCTGTCCATTGGCCCCCCAAGCAATAGAATAGGAAGGCTGATACCCTTACACACCTCAACGATATGATTAAGAGGCAACATCTTTTTTGTGTAGGAAGCACCAATAACCCAAGCCAGATATGGTTGTGATAGGTCAATTGGTATCTTGAAACTGGTAATTTTAAAATCTTCAGGTATGAAAAAATCCAAACCTTTACCGTCGTCCTTTATACCAATTTCTTTGACGGTTTTGAAATAACGACCTACAATATGCTCTCCTTTCAAAAGATCTATACCCGTACGAACAAGTAGTAACTTTTTAATATTCTCTTTGTTTACAACAAGTGTTTTTTTAGCAAGCCCTCGGCGTATTTTAAGCGATTTTAGATTGTTCTGAAGATCAACAACGATGTCGTATTTTTGCTGTGTTAAATCACTCTTTGTGTTAGAGTCTTCTAGATAAAATAATTGGTCAATGTACGGGTTGTTTTCGATTGCATTTTTAAACTTCTTTTTGACCAAATAATGAATGCAATATCCGCCTTGTTGTTTTAAAGCGCGTACTATAGGTGAGGTAAGTACAAGGTCACCTATTGAGCTAAATCGAATGATTAATATTTTCTGCATTCTTTTTTGTCTACTGCCCCCAAATAGATTTAAGAAAACTCCGTATTTCTTCTAGAGCGATGGTCGAAAACGTTTCTTCTAAGATACCGTATTCACTAATGGTACAGCTTGTGCATTTTTGAAAAAAGTGATTCAGTCCTTCCAATTCTTTAACCACCTGAATTTTATCATTTTTCGGCAATAGGTTTATATACCCGCTGATATTTTCTTTGCTAGTGACTTGAATGTCTTTAGATCCAATAAGGACTAGGATATGACAACCGATGTATTTAATGTCTTGAGATGGACTATACTTAATGAATTCATCCATCCATGGATTTAAAACTGTTCGTTTTATTTGGGCAATAAGGTCCTTTCTCTCCTTCTTTTTAAGAGCGCCTTTTTTAATCATGATTTTCGAGTATTTTTTAGAAATGACCTCAAGTGTCTTTTCTAATTCAGGTGTGCTTTTTGATTCAATAACCGCAGCATAAATGGCTTTGTTAAATGCTAATGAAAGCTCTAATTCTTCCTTGTCATCTGTTAGGCTTTCACTAATGAGTGCTGACTGAATGGTGATAATTGAGTCCCCTCGAATTGATGTTCCTGCTAATGAAACAATACCTGATAAATCCTTGATTCTAGCGGCTAAAATATTTGCAATGAGCCCCCCCTCACTATGCCCCATAACAACAACTTGATCAGCATTTACATCTTTTCTCTCCATTAAATAGTTTACGGCTGCTTCGGCATCATCGGCAAAATCCATTGTTGTTGCGCCATTGAAATCACCTTCAGATTCATGCGTGCCGCGGTCATCATATCGCAAAACGGCATATCCTAAATTTGTAAGGTAATCAGCGATGACCCAAAATGGTTTGTGTGAAGAAACCTCTTCATTACGGTTTTGTGGCCCACTTCCAGAGACTAAAATAATAGCGGGAAAAGGTCCCAGAGATTCTGGTTTAGTAAAGGTGCCTGCCAGATAAAAAGAGTCCAATTTGTTTAAGAATTTGACTTCTTCAATTTTATAAGTGATTGGTTCTTTGGGATTTTGAGGACGTCTCAGTTCCTGAGTAATTGCTGCTTCCTTATAGAATATCATTTTTTCGGCAATCGCGCCTTGTCTGAACACGCCAACAATTGAATCTGGATAATACGTTCCTTCGTACGTCACCCCAATATTTTTCATGAAAATTTGGATGCCACTGTTCTTTAATAAGTTGATTTCCGCGGGCATATCAAAAGCTTTTTGTTTTGGTGAATCCACGGTTACTTTTTGATGCTTTTTATCTTTTTGGATATGAAATACGAGTGGTAAATCGGCAGCCTTTAGGGTTGCATACCAATCGCCAGATGGGGATTGGGAAAAGCAAAACATAGAAATAAAGAAGAAAAGTATTGAAAGCTTCATTATAATGAGATGTTTATTTTTTTCAAGATGAAATGCATTAACCATGCAGGACCAATGAGCAGGAATTGAACGTCTTTTAAAAAAGAGGGTTTCTTACCTTCAATATTGTGACCAATAAATTGGAAGACCCAACTTACACCAAATAGGGCAAGGTAAATCCAAAAAGGGTAAGTCAATTCATTGATCTTTGAACAAAGAAATAGGCATCCTATAGAAAAAAGAAACATCCCTACTGCTAATGGAATTGACAGTGAAACATAATAAATCAATACGAGTAACAAGGCAATCAATGCCCAACTCAAATTGATTTCTTTATAAATAATTAGTTCCGATGGAAAAGGGATCATAGAAACAAGCCCTACGATACTAAAAAAGATGGCGGGTACACAAATCCAATGAATGAGTTTATTGGTTGCGTTTTTATGGCTTTCGCCATACGCATTGAGCAGAGAGTTTATTTTATTCATGCCCTAATATAAAATGAATCTTGCAAATAATCCCATTTACGCGAAAATGCGCTTTAATTCACTGGCTTCAGAAGGCTTCATTTTGCCTGCGAGGATTAATGAAAGCTGTTTTCTTCGCAAGGCGGCGTCATAGCGTTCAATCTCTTGTTTGGATTCGGGAACGAGTTCAGGTACCTGAATAGGACGTCCATGTTGGTCAACGGCTACAAAGGTATATATAGCATCATTGCACATTTCTCTTTCACCGGTAACTTGATCCTCCACAAATACGTCAATAATGACTTCCATAGATGAGTAGAATGATCTTGATACTTTTGCCTCCAAGGTTACAATAGAGGATTGTCTAATTGGTTTTTTAAATGAAACATGGTTGACGGAAGCCGTGACAACAACTCTACGGCAATGTCTTTGGGCAGCGACGCTAGCAATCACATCCATCCAAGCTAGAAGTTCCCCGCCAAATAGGTTGCCTAGAGTATTGGTGTCATTTGGTAAAACGACCTTGGTCGCTACGGAAAAAGTTTCAATTGCTTTTTTAGATTTCATGGTATAAAATTAATCATAAGTTACTAGTGCAATTACGGAATGTTAGTTTTAATATCTCACAAGCGTCCTTGATGAGATGTGCTGTGTCAAAACCATACTATTTCTTTTCGGTAAGATTAAATAATTGGTTATTTTAGCAAACCTTAAACCAACTTATACGTTACTATAAAAATAACACAATGAAAATTACATACGTTCTCCTTACATTTTCGATATTACTTTTTAGTTCAGTGAGTGCTCAAAAACATAGAGTTTTTGATTCCTCAAATGCCAGAGACGGTGAGTCCGTGGAATATTGTCACCAGCATGTTAAAATGAAAGAGCTTTATAAAGATCCTAATTTCATTGCTTTGAATGCTGTTTCAGAGGCTGAATTTCAAGAGAAACTTAAAGAACCTTCTCCAAAGGGAGTGATTTATAAAATTCCAGTTGTATTTCATATACTGCATAACGAAGGCGCTGAAAACATTTCTGATGAACAAATTTATGATGCTATTTCTCTATTGAATCGTGATTTCCGTAAACAAAATCCAGATACCGCATCGGTTCACGCTGATTTTCAAGATATGCCTTCCGATATTGAAATTGAATTTGTGTTAGCAACAAAATCACCTAATGGTCAATGTTTCAAGGGCATTACTCGCACATCTTCAGTGCTAAGTGTTCAAGGAGATGATGGATCAAGTCAAGTTAATGCTATCGTATCAGGAAATGATGTTTATAATGGGACATGGGCCGGAAATAAGTACTTAAATATATTTGTCTGTGGTGACATAGGGGGCGCCGCGGGTTATACCTTTAATCCGGGTGGATGGAATGCTACAAGCATGACCAATGGTATTTGGTTATTACATAGCTATACAGGTTCTATAGGAACCAGTTCTGTAGGAACGAGCCGAACGCTGACCCATGAGGTCGGCCACTGGTTAAATTTATCCCATACTTGGGGTGGGGATAACAATCCGAATCAAGCTTCAAGTTGTAGTCAAGATGATCAAGTGCAAGACACACCACTTTGTAAGGGCGTTACTTCATGTAATATGAATTCAAACGGATGCGACGGCGATAATTCTTATTGGGGTTTTGATATTAGAGACAATGTTGAGAACTATATGGATTATTCTTACTGCTCAAAGATGTATACTGAGGGGCAAAAAACAAGGATGCGCGCAGCACTTCAGGTTCAAAATACGGGGCGTAAAAACTTATGGCAAACAAGTAATTTAAATGCAACTGGTGCAACAGGTGTTATGGTTTTGTGTAAAGCGCAATTTGATGCAAATAGAACCACGATTTGCTCAGGAGATGTGGTTCAATTAACGGATGATTCGTACAATGCCGTTTCGACCTGGGATTGGACGATTACCCCTGCTACGGGATGGGCGTTTTCAAATGCGACCGATAACAGTTCTCAAGACCCAAGTATTATTTTTACGCAAGGAGGTCTTTATACCATTTCTTTGAGTGCCTCTGATGGATCAAGTACGGATGTTGAAACGAAAAGCAATTACATCCGCGTGTTACCTGTTTCTGCTAGCTTACCTTATTGGGAAGGTTTTGAAATTTATACAACATTGCAAAACTTGACAAATTGGGAAGTAATTAACTTAAATGATAATAGCGAATTCACTATTGAGTCAGGATTTGGATATTCCGGAAATAAATGTGCACGACTCCCAAATTTTGGTCAGCAAGGATCTAATATTGACGAACTGGTTTCTCAGTCCATTGATGTGTCAGGTGTTTCTGAAACAAGTGATATCACTTTGAGTTTCCGTTATGCTTATCGAAAAAGAACTTCTTCAGACTATGAGCTCTTAAAGGTTTTTGTTTCTAAGGACTGTGGTGAAAGTTGGTCGCAGAAAAAGACACTGGGCGGTAGCCAATTAGGTTCAGAAGCATCAAACTCCTCATGGTATCCAAGTTCAGTGGCGGATTGGAAGACCGTTCATGTTACGAATATTAATGAATCCTTTTATACACCAAACTTTAGAATGAGATTTAGGTTTGAGGGGGAAGGCGGAAACAATTTCTATTTAGATGATATTAATTTATACGAAGGTGGTCCATCTGATGACTTGGTTCTTGGCCTTTATGAAAATCATCAAGAGATAGGAATGAGCCTATATCCTAATCCAACAGAATCAGAGCTTTCTATTGATTTTAATTTAAAGTCAAACGAAAAAATTCAGATTGAAATAGTAGATGTTTTAGGAAAAACAATTCGTTCGTTGAATGTCAATGCTAACGAAGGGGATAATAGTGTATTTATTGATACGCAATCTTTTGCAAAAGGGGCTTATCGCGTTCATATGAATGGTAAAACTGTTTCATCTTCGCTTCCATTTGTGAAGCTATAAGTTCTGCTTCTTAAAATACTCTTTAATGAGTTTTGACTTTTTAATCCCTGCTATTTTCTGCAGCTGAACTTCATTTGCATTTTTTATTCCTTCAATGGTTTTAAAGTTTTGAAAGAGAGCCTCTATTGTCTTGGGGCCAATGCCCTCGATGGAGTCCATTTGTGTTTGAAGTGCATGTGTACTGCGTTTGTTTCTGTGGTGCTGAATTCCAAATCGATGCGATTCGTTTCTCATAAACTGAATGAGTTTTAAGCTTTCACTTCTTTTGTCTAAATAGATGGGGTAGGAGTCACCTGGAAAGAAAATTTCCTCAAGTCTTTTTGCAATTCCAACAATGGGGACCTTACCTCTTAGATTAAGTTGTTCTAACGCCTCTACAGCTGAGCTTAGTTGCCCTTTGCCTCCATCTACAATTACAAGTTGCGGCAAAGAACTTTGTTCATCGAGAAGTCTTTTGTATCTGCGATAAACAACTTCTTTCATTGTTGCAAAGTCATCAGGCCCCTCTACTGTTTTAACATTAAAATGCCGGTAGTCTTTTTTTGAGGGTTTGCCGTTTTTAAAGACAACGCAAGCAGAAACGGCGTGGGTCCCTTGGAGATTTGAATTGTCAAAACACTCCATGTGTTTTGGAAGCTCCTTGAGCCTGAATTCCTTTTGAATCGTTTCTAGTATTCTTTGTTCATTGCTATTTTTTGTCTGAAGAATTGCCTTTTTTCGCTGGTTCAATAAGAAAGCGTGCACGTTTTGTATAGACAAGTCTATAAGCTGCTTCTTACTACCCCTTTGTGGATATTCGAATGTATAACTCGGGTGCTGAAGTTCAAGTTTTGTATTTACTAGCACTAAGGTATTCTTGCTATTGAATTTTTCTTTAAGAAGATCGATTTGAACGGTGCTTATCTCTTCGGCCGTACTCTCCAAAGGGTCTTTTATTTTATTGCTATAAGCATATACAATTGCTCCTTCTACAATCACTAAGAAGTTGAGGTAAAATTCTTTTTCCTTTTTGAGTATGGTAAACACGTCTAGGTTTTTCAAATCCGAAACAATAATTGATTTTGCATTGTATTTTTGGATACTCAAAATACTACGTTTCAATTTTTCAGCGTTTTCAAATTCATAACGATCGGCATGTAAAGCCATCCTCTCTTTAAGCAAACGTATTAGCGAGTTTGTCTTTCCGGCTAGTAATAGTTTCGCTTCATCGATCAGGGTGTTATACGCTTCCTCATTTTGTTTTTGTTCGCATGGGCCAGCACATTTCCCTATGTGGTAATCTAAGCAAACAGAATATTTCTTTTCATTAATTTTCACTTGTGCCAGATCTAGTTTACAGCTTCTGATCGGGTACAGCTCTTTAATAAGTTCCAAAAGAATGTTCATTTGACGGACACTTGTATAGGGGCCATAATAAGTGGAGCCATCTTTGATTTTATTTCGTGTTGAAAAAATTCGTGGAAAGGGCTCTTTTTTCACCACAATCCATGGGTAAGTTTTGTCATCTTTGAGCAGAACATTATATTTCGGCTGATGAGATTTTATAAGGTTGTTTTCTAACAACAAAGCATCTGTTTCAGAGGCGACTACAACGTGTTCAATACGGTAAATTGATTTAACAAGAACCTTGGTTTTAAAACTTGAATTGTTCTTCAAAAAGTACGATTGAACTCGTTTTTTTAGGTTTTTTGCTTTTCCAATATATATAATTACATCGAGATCATTTAAAAACTTGTAGACACCGGGAGATGAAGGCAGAACCTGCAATGAATTTTGAAGATCGGTCGATAAAAACTTCATGCTATAAATTTAAAAACTAATCCGTAGAATAAAGCATTCCTATATATTTGTAGTTATGTTAGATGATATAATTTTAAATGCCCTGAAAGAAGATATTGGAGATGGGGATCACACTTCTCTTTCTTGTCTTTCAGATGCCGATAAAGGTTCGGCTAAATTATTAGTTAAAGAATCTGGAGTTTTGGCGGGAGTTGAAGTGGCTAGACGCGTTTTCCAGCTTTATGACCCATCCTTAGAAGTTCATGTTTTGATAGAAGATGGCAGCCGGATAAGCGTTGGAGATATTGTCCTGGAAGTGTCGGGTCTGGCAAGATCAATATTAAGTACGGAGAGATTAGTGCTAAACATCATGCAAAGGATGAGTGGTATCGCTACAAAAACCAATAAAATTGTTCGTCAGATTGCCCATACGAATGCAAAAATACTAGACACTAGAAAAACGACACCTGGAATTCGGCTCCTAGAGAAAATGGCGGTGGTAATTGGGGGGGGGTGCAACCATCGTTTTGGATTGTATGATATGATCATGCTCAAAGACAATCATATTGATTACGCCGGAGGTATCCAAAATGCAATGAAAAAAACATTGAGCTATGTAGCGGGGCTCGAAAACGCTATAGGAATTGAGATTGAGGTTAGAACTAAAGCCGAGTTAATCGAGGCCATAGAGATCGCAGGGATGCAAAGAATATTATTAGACAATTTCACACCTGAGGAACTTTCTAGTTTAGTTGGTTTGATTCCAGAGTCCATTGAGTCTGAAGCTTCTGGAGGTATTACAGAAGAAACGATTGTTGCATTTGCCGAAACAGGAGTTGATTATATTTCCATGGGCGCTTTAACGCATTCTGTAAAGAGTTTGGATTTAAGTCTAAAGGCTCGTTTTTAAGTAGTGTTTTAAATCGAGGAGAAAATCAATATTTTCCTCTAGCTTATTGCCGATCACAACGATGTTCGCGCCATGCTTATGTGCTCGATCAATGGCTTCAATCGATCTTATTCCACCTCCAATTATTAACGGCGATCCTATTTTAGCCAATGCCGAAATCATTTTACTGTTAATAGGATTTAATGCCCCGCTTCCTGCATCTGCATAAATGAGTTGATGGCCTAAGTACTTACCGGCCATTGCGGTTTTTCTTGCAATGGTTATCTCATTCTGAGGAATAGGAACTGTTCTTGAAACATATTCTACGGAGGTCATTTTTCCGCCATTTATAAGTAGATAAGACGTAGGGATGACTTCGAGATCTATTTCCTCTAGGTCATCAATTGCGTCCACGTGATGTCCAATTAAGAAGTCAGGGTTTCTACCAGAGATCAATGAAAGAAACAAAAGGGCATCTGCTTGATTCGATATATGATGAGATGCTCCAGGAAAAAGAACAACCGGTATGTCAAGTTTCTGCCTTGCCAATTCAACACAACGCGTGAAGTCTACCTTGGAAACGGAACTACCCCCTATAAATACCATGTGAGGTTGTGCTATTTGAATGTTATCTAAAAAAAATGATAATGAGCTGATATCATTGAATTTATCTGGGTCGATTAATACGGCAATACCTTTTTCTATTTTTTGAAAGTAGCTGAGTATATTCATACTATGAAGTTGTGTATGTTAATATTTGTCCATCGACAATTTCGTGAGCCATGGCGACTTCAATAACACGATTTGATTTAGTGATTCTACAAATATGTTTATTGCCATTTTTTTGTAGAACTCGAATGTTGTTTTTAAAGTCTAACCCAGCTTGTGAAGCGTATTTATAGGCAGCTTCTTTAATGGTCCACAATAGTGTCATGTCACTGATTGAGTTTTGATCGAATAAATTGAATTCATCCTTATGACAGAATTTTGACCTTATTCGCAAAACACGTTCGCTCGGCACTTCTATGTCAATACCAATATTGGTGTTTGAAACGCCAATGCAAATGCTTTGTGCCGAATGCGAAATAGAAATCTCATGACCTCCTTTCTCCAGCAGTGGCTTTCTATTTATACCATAAGATATTTCTTGATTTTCAGCTACGGTATTTCGCAATTGTCGAACGCCAATAAATTCATTCTTTCTTGCTTGATTTTTGATTTTTTGGAGCTCTAGAATTTCATTAGGATACAAAAAAGTATTGTGTTCTATGAGGTCTTTAGATAGCATACCGAATTGAGCTCCGAAGCGTTCAAATACAATCACCTAATTCAATTTTTAATTCTGAAATAATAGTCGTAAATTTAAGTCAAATGTAGAAAGGTTTGCTTTCACCTTAAATGTTTTTAACAATTTTTTAAAGACCATGTTTTTTTCTATATTTACCTCTTAAAACTACAGAATTTTAAACAAACGATTATATCACTATGGTTCGTAATTTATTTTTTATCTTCTTAAGTACTTTGTTTTTAAGTACTTATGGGTTTTCCCAGTCTCTTAAAGGTATGGTTAAGGATGCTAAGAGCGGGAAGCCTATACCTGATTGCTCCATTAAACTTAGGGTAAACGGAAGCGTTAAAGGAGGTGCATACTCTGATTTGGATGGTAAATTTCAGATTAATGCGCTTCAGCCAGGTTCTTATGATGTTGAAATCAGCAACGTTAATGCAGGTTATCAGCCTATAAAGAGGTCTGGAGTTATTGTTTCCTCTGATAAAACTACAGATCTTAAAAATCTTGAATTGGGAATTGCTGAAAGTGTTCAGCAGCTCGGCGAGGTTATCGTCACCGTATATGTACAACCGCTTATCGATCCAAATGGTTCTTCAGGAAGTACAGTTACTCGTGAGGATATTGCACGCTTACCTGTAAGGTCTGCCGCTGCTGTTGCCGGTACGGTAGGTGGTGTTCAAACGAATGAAGGCTCTGGTGCCATATCGGTTAGAGGGTCGCGATCTGATGCTACTTATTATTATATAGATGGTATAAAGGTTCGTGGGTCTGCCAATCTACCAAAATCTGCATTACAAGAAGTTTCTGTTATTACGGGTGGGGTCCCTGCCAATTATGGGGATGTTACAGGTGGTATTATATCAATTACAACTAGAGGTCCATCAAAAACGTACTTTGGAAGTATTGAGGCAGTTTCTTCTGGAATCTACATCAATGGTGAAGACCCTGATGGATACGATGGTAAAGTTTATGGTTTAGATCAGTTTGGATACAACCTTTTTGAAGGGATGCTTTCAGGTCCGCTTTTAATGAGAAGAGATTCGGTCGGTAACAAAACCAATCCAATTTTAGGTTTTTTAATCTCTGCAAATTATTCGGACAGATTGGATTCTAGACCTCTTTCTGGCGGTACATATCGTATCAAACAAGATGTGCGAGATGACCTATTGACTAATCCATTACGTCCAACGTCAACTGGTTTTGGAACTTTTCATAATGCACTATTCCTAAATGAGTCTGATTTCGAAAAAACGGCGTGGAGAATGAATGCGCGATCAACTTCAATTTCTGCCCAAGGGAAAATAGATGTAAATACAGGACCAAGTGTCAACCTGCAGTTTGGTGGATCCCTGAATTACAGCAATGGAAATAATTACTCATACACAGGTTCTTTATTGAACTTTGGGAACTTTGGAGTTTCTGAAGCTTTAGACTACCGTGTTTTTGGTCGATTTACCCAACGTTTTACCAGTACAAAAGAAAGTAGCTCAAAAATCAAATCTGCCAACTATAGCTTAATGGTTGATTACACCAAGACAAAGAGGGATGTCTATGACCCAAAGCATAAATACAACATGTTTAATTATGGTCACGTAGGTACGTTTGAAACCTCAAGAATTCCATCTTATGAGTTTGACCAAGTTACTAATACATATATCCATAATGGATTTAGAGATTTAGAAGTTTCTTTTACACCTTCAGAAACCAATGCTTCCTTAGCTGCTATAACGAGTCAATACTATGATATCTATAGTGGAGAAACCGAGGGGCATTATGAAAACTTATTTCAGATTCAACAAGGTAATGCATTGAGGAATGGAGATGCTCCTGGGGATGTTTATGCTATTTGGAGTAATATCGGAGCTCCGTATAATTACTTTGGTAAAACGGAAAACGACCAGTTTCGTGTTACGGGTTCAGGTGCTGTTCAGATCGGTGAACATTCAATTTCCTTGGGATTTGAATACGAGCAGCGTTTGGATAGAGGATGGACATCAGGAACAACTACAGGTGGTGGAACGCAAGGGCCACTTGGCATTTGGACGATTGCCCGTCAATTAGCAAATTTTCATATTACAGAGCTTGATTTGAATTCTGGAGTTCTATCTGATTCAGGATCATTTAAGGCCATTACATATGACCGATTGAATTCTGGTTATGCTTCATCATCGGGAACGGGTGAATATGGCGGACAGTTAAATGATGACAACCAATCGTTCTTTGATTATAATCTTCGTTCAAACCTGAACCTAGCAGTAGATGGAGATGATTTTATTGACATTGACAATTACGACCCTAATTTATTTCAGTTTGATATGTTCTCGCCAGACGAACTTTTAAATAGTGGTAATTCATTTGTATCCTATTGGGGATTTGACCATACCGGTGAAAAAGTCAAAGGAAATACAGACATCAATAAGTACTTCAACGAGTTCGACGAAAATGGAAATTACAAAAGATTTGTAGGTGCTTTCCAACCAATCTATATGGCTGGTTATATTATGGATAAGTTTGCCTTTAAAGACATTTGGTTTACGGTTGGTGTTCGGGTTGATGTATTTGACGCAAACCAACCTATCCTAAAAGACCCTTATTTGTTTTATAATGCGAGAACTGTTGGTGAGGCACAAGCTTTAAAAGAGGCTGATCCTGACCAATATGCTTGGGTTAATCTGCCTTCAGGAATGGGTGACGACTATGTCGTTTATGTAAATGATGTGAATAGTCCATCATCAATCAATGGATTTAGAACAGGCCAAAATTGGTACAATGCTGATGGAACTCCAATTGAAGACCCTTCGGTTCTTCAGGGAGCAGCTGGTATAGCGCCTTGGTTATTAAACCCAGGTCAAGAAACACCTGACGCTAGTGCCTTTGAAGACTACAAGGCTCAAGTTAATTTCATGCCTAGAATTGCATTTTCCTTCCCTATTTCGGATGAGGCATCCTTTACAGCACATTATGACATCTTAACAAAGCGTCCAACTTCTGGATTTCGATTTGACCCTTTTGAATATCAATTTATTCAATCTAGAAGTGCGATCATAAGTAACTCGAACTTAAAACCGGAGACAACAGTTGATTATGAAATTGGCTTTCAACAAGTGCTTTCTAAGTCATCTTCAATAAAAGTTTCAGCGTTCTATCGTGAACAAAGAAATAACGTTCAGTTAATCAATGTTTTCCAAGCATATCCGTCCACTTATAAAACTTATGGCAATAGAGACTTTGGAACAATTAAAGGTTTAACTGTAGCTTATGATCTTCGAAGAACAGGAAATATCAGAATGACAGCAAACTACACGCTTCAATTTGCTGAAGGTACTGGTTCAGATGCAACATCTGCGAGCGCATTAATTAATGCAGGTCTCCCGAACCTTCGAAATATATTCCCTTATTCTTATGACCAACGTCACGCAATTAATGTTGTGTTTGATTTTAGGTATAAAGATGGAGCAGATTACAACGGACCAAGTATCGGTAAATTAAACTTATTTGAAAATACAGGATTGAATCTGATCTCTAATGTTTATTCGGGATCACCTTATTCTTCTCAAACCTTTATTACTAATGACGCTCAGTCAGGAGCATTGAATGCTGGTTTGAATGGTACTTTAAATGGTTCTAGATTGCCATGGTCATATCGTTTAGATATGCAAATTGACAAAACTATGGAATTGAGTTATGGTGGTGATAAAGACAAGAAAAAAACGGCCTATTTCAATGTTTACCTTAGAGTCACTAATTTACTGAATCAATTTAATGTTTTAGGCGTTTATCGGGCAACTGGTAACTGGGATGACGATGGGTATTTAGCCGCGGCAGCAAGTCAAACATCCATTCAAAATCAAATTGATGAGCAGGCTTTTAGAGACTACTATATGATGAAGGTTCAAAATCCGTTCAACATTAGTGCCCCTAGACAGATTCGTTTGGGGATTAAATTTGACTTTTAATAGAATTATTTCAACAACACAAGAATAAACGTTACGTATATGAAAAAGCAGTTATTCGCTACATTAATAGGATTAAGTATTACGATTCCAGGTTGGTCTTATCTCGGTCCGCATGACAAAAAGGGATCTACAGATAACACAGCAAAAGGTGCAAACTGTAGTCCTGCGACAGCCAAACTCACATTGGAATTTAACGATGTGGCAGCACTCATTGAACAAGGTGGAAGTATGTTTCAAAATCGTCAAGATGGTACAGCAGCATACGAAGTCCCCAAAGGAAGTGGTCTTAATGCTATTTATGCTGGAGCACTCTGGATGGGAGGAACCGATGTCAATGGTCAGCTTAAATTGGCGGCCTTACGTTACCGAACAGGAAATGACTTTTGGCCAGGACCATTAACTGTTACTCCAGGTTCGGGTAATTATAATCCCCTTTACCCTGTTGGTGATGATGCTGTTCGTGATTTTGGAGAAGCAAATATTGATCCTGATCAGTGCCAAGCCTATGATAAAATTTATACAATTCGCAAAGCGGAAGTGATTCGTTTTAATATCTGGTGGGCTTGTAACTCAGGTGAAGTTACTGAAGGTTGCGACGATATAACGGAACCATCAAATGATGAATTACAGCGTATTTATGGTTGGCCAGCACATGGAGATGTTTCAAGGGGTCAAGATTACTTCTTAGCACCTTTTTATGACCGTGATGAAGATGGAAATTACAACCCTGATGCAGGTGATCACCCATGGTATGATGACATCCTAGGTCGAGACGACATTGAATGCGGTATCGATAGACGTATCTCGTTATTTGGAGATGAAACACATTGGTGGGTATTTAATGACAAAGGGAATATTCATACGGAAACGAATGGTGATCCTATTGGTATGGAGATTAGAGCGCAAGCATTTGCTTTTGCGACCAATGACGAAGTGAACAGAATGACGTTTTATAATTATGAGTTGATCAATAGAGGGACCCAGACCTTGTACGAGACTTATTTCTCTCAATACTTAGATGCTGATGTAGGTAATTATACAGATGATTATGTGGGTTGTGATGTTTCCAGAGGCTTAGGGTATACTTTAAATGGAGATTTAATTGACGAAGCAGATGGTGGTAGACCAGGATACGGAGCAAACCCTCCTGCGATTGGATGTGATTTCTTTGAAGGCCCATATCAAGATGCAGATGACTTAGACAACCCCGGTCCATATTTTGATGAAGAAACAGGTTTGGACGTTGTGCCATCTGTAACAGATGCTTTAGCAAATAATGGTATTGTATATAAAGGTGTCGGTATTGGATACTCTGATAGTATTATCGATAATGAACGTTTTGGCATGAGAAGGTTTACCTATTATACGTCAACTTCTCAGCCTCCATACAATGATCCACAAAATGCTGCTGAGTATTATAATTTTATGCAAGGTAATTGGTCAAATGGTTCTGAAATGTTCTATGGTGGCCTTGGATATACCGGTTCAACAGGTGCAACGACTGTTTTGTCTGACTATATGTTCCCAGGGGATTCTGATCCTTTAAATTGGGCCACAGGTGGTGTTGATATGTCAGGAGCTTTTCCTGATGGATGGTTTGAAAGTACTAATAATAACCCAAGTGGTGACCGGAGATTTGTTCAGTCTGCAGGCCCATTTACATTAAGGCCGGGAGCTATTAATAATATTACGGTCGGTATCGTATTTGGACGTAGCACAGACGGAGATCTTTATGCTTCAGTTGAAGCAATGAAGCAAGCTGATACTAAGGCACAGGCTTTATTTGATGCTTGTTTTAAAATTCTTTCTCCGCCTGACGCACCTCGTTTAACCATTCAGGAGCTTGAAAACGAATTGGTTCTTATGATAGATAATCCGTCATCTTCAAATAATTATGAGGAAGGGTATGAGGAATTAGATGAAATTAATATTGCAGATCCAACAGTGGATAGATATTATAGGTTTGAAGGATATCAAATTTATCAATTGAAAGATGTAGAGACTTCAGTTGCAGATATCTCAGACCCTGAAAAAGCACGTTTGGTCGCGCAATGTGATGTCGAGAATGGAATTGAAAGAATTATAAATTTTCAATTTGATGAGGCTTTAGGTTTTTCAATTCCAACAGAAATGGTTGATGGATCAAATAAAGGAATAAAGCATTCCTTCAATCTAACTGAAGATAAGTTTGCGCAAGGAAGTAAAACACTAGTTAATCACAAGACATATTACTACGTTGCAGTGGCTTATGCTTATAATAACTTCAAGACCTATAATCCTGAAGACCCTACTGCCTTAGATGGGCAGCGAAAACCTTATATTTCTTCTCGATTGAATTTTGATGGCACCGCGATTACAAGCACAGCTGCGGTTCCCCACAGTCCTATTCCTGAATCAGGTGGTACTGCTCAGTT
>TARA_B110000093_G_scaffold63835_2_pt1 | contig 63318 bp, 86 predicted proteins | sample TARA_B110000093 | Tara Oceans TARA_B110000093 (sample SAMEA4397390) | marine metagenome | biome: Polar Biome; feature: [MIX] marine epipelagic wind mixed layer (ENVO:01000061); material: water (ENVO:00002006), including particulate matter (ENVO:01000060) such as... | depth 10-100 m | reverse complement strand
CTAAGTTCTTTCATAGAAGGAGCAACTTACTACTAGCACATAGTTACAGTGCTTGTATGGTACCCGGAACTGGATTCGAACCAGCAAGCCCTTTCAGGCGGGAGATTTTAAGTCTCCTGTGTATACCGTTCCACCATCCGGGCAATAAACATTAAATATCTAACTCCAGTTGATCAGGATCTGATATGTTATTATAGTCTAACGTATCGTTAATTGCATCAGTTAACACTTTAAGGATGCCTATACGAGCAAACTGCTCTTTGGAACTTTCGTCCATATCCATGATGATGTTTGCACCACCGTCTGGTAAGTCAACTACATCTATTACTTCTATTCGCATAACACTCTCTTTCTAATTTGGTACGCCTTAGTGGATTCGAACCACTGACCTACGGCTTAGAAGGCCGTTGCTCTATCCAGCTGAGCTAAAGGCGCATTAAACTTTAAGGGTTCTTGTTGAACTCTTCTAGCATTCTATCCTGAAGACGTCTTGCTTCTCTCTCCCAGGGCTGATCCCAATACTCAATATCGCCACAGTATCTGTTGCTTTTCCATTGAGTTAATTGAGCGTCTAATTCTTTGCGAGCAAACTGTCGAACATGTACCATTTCGTGTGCCAGTGTGCTGAGCCAGTTGCCGTATAATGCAACATCGATAATGAATGCTCTAGTACCAATCGGTTCACACAGACCCTCGCATCCTTCTTCTACTACAATGTTATGATGTAGACGTAAATGTATCGTAGTTGCAAGTCTGTGTATGCCAAGTTGTTTAGCAAAGCTCTCTACAGCTAGATGAGCCATAGCTGATAGACCTAAGTCTACTTTGCCGTCACGTGGTCCAGTTACCATTAGATCCATCATTACACTTCATCCTGTGTGGATTTAATATTCATTGCACCGTTATATTCATTCTCTGATAACAGCTCGTCGATCTCAGTGTCACATGCCAGTACCCATTCTTTATTTTCTAACTGGACCATATCACCTGCACCAATGTCCACAACCTGTAACCACAAGTCGCCACGTCGAACATAATCGCCTATAAATACTATCACTTTTAAATCCCCTAACTGTTTAAAGTTTAACTATTATACTACCAACGAACGTCAGTGTCAACAACTATATTACATATTCAGTGTTCTTTTTTAAGAACCAACGCTCCAGGATCGGACCGCCGTCATCTTCATCTACGATCACATAGGCAACCGTCTTCTTAACATTCGCATAGCGCCATCCACTGTCGCCACCTATCTGACCTGAACCAACCCATACCTTGTGTGGGTAGTTCTCTACAATACTCAACGTGTAAGCATCCTGCTCTTCGTTCAGGCTATACTCAAAGTTGTTACCATGTTCCTTCTCAACGAAGTTACCAATTGCTTCTTTAGTATAAGTGTAGTAGCCCATATAGTACTGCCCTTTTGCGTTAATATGTGTATATTATACTGGTATCTAGTACCAAAGTCAACCTATTTCTACCAATTAAACTGGCTATTTCTGCCACGGAACTCAACGATTGTTTGTTCCTTTATTGTTTAATATGTGTATATTATACTGGATTTACTGGGTATAGTCAACCTTTTATGGCATATCACCCAAAAAAATACCCCACATAGTGAGGTATTTTCCTAAGTATTAACTTGTCTTACGACATGAATTGATACTCTAGTGTTGCTGTCAATGCACCTGCTGTAGGTGTAGCTGACGTACTGCCATCTGCCGCTACAAACGCCACGGTCACTGCCGCTCCGCCTGCAATTACTTCTGCACCTAAGTCCACAACGTACATACCTGATATAGTAGGATCGTTCTGAGCCGCTACCATCAAGTCGTTAGTTCCGTCGTTTACAACAATACCATCAACACTGCCACCACTATAAGGAGTTGTTACCTTAATAGTAAGTTTAGAACCAATGTAAGTTCTGCCTGCTGTGTTTGGCATAGTACCAAGTGCCGCTGAGGACACGCTCGCACCAACTGTTGCTCTTAGAACAGTATCATCTACTGCCGTTACTGCTGTATCAACATAGTCTTTAACTGCCGCTGATGTCGGTACTGTAGTATCGTTATCAGTTGCGCCAATGCCTGTGCCTTCTGTAGTGAATGCTGTAAGTGTTACAGTACCATCACTCAAAGAAGCAAACTGGACTGTTCCTGATGATGTAACATCACCAATTTGTAGTCCTGCGTCAGCTATAGTTAAATCACCAGTTGAAGAACCAGTTGCTGTTGTAGTACCAAGTATGAACTTGTCTGCTGACTCGTCCCAACCCATAAATGCGTTGTCACCTGTACTGCCTCTTTGTAATACAAGACCGATATCACCAGTTGAAGAACTAGCACCACTGTTCAATTCGAACACTGTATCAGTTACAGTTGTGTTAACTGAACTAATAGTAGTAGTTGTACCGTTAACTGTTAAGTTACCGCCAATTACTGCATCGCTTGATAATGCTAAAGTTGCACCAGTTAATACGCCTGAAGCTGTAAGATCTGTACCACTAACTGTACCTGAAGCTGTTACGTTTACCGCACCAGTTAAGCTACCAGAGGTCAATGTTGCTGTACCGTCGTTGAATAAACCACCGATAATTGCACCAGTCATACTAGCATTTGCGCCTGAAATATCACCAGTTACATCACCAGTTACATCACCAGTTAAATCACCAACAAAGTTAGTAGAAGTAATGCTAACACCACCTGTTACTGTACCTGCTGTTGAACTAATTGTGCCGTCTGTTAATGTACCACCTTGTACTGAACCTGAGAACGTTGCCGCTGTCATGCCAGCTAGTGTAGTATCCATTGCAAAAGTTACGTCATCTGCTGAGTTACTAGATGTAATGTTAAGACCACCTAATAGTTTCAACTTGTCAGAACCTAATGCTACAGTATTATCTGCCGCGTCATCTGATTGGATAACCAATGATGTAGCAATAGAGACTTCAGAAGCCGCTGTTACTAGACCTTTTGCGTTAACTGTGAATACTGGAATTTCTGTAGTAGAACCAAACTCACCAACGTTACCGTTAACTGTTGCTAATGTTGCCGCACCAGTTACATTGCCAGAACCATCAAATGATGCTGATGTATATGCTACGTCACCTGTTGTTGCGATTGTTACGCCTGCCGCTAATGCTGTTGCTGTATCTGAATTACCAGTTACATTACCAGTTAAGTTACCTGCAAAGTTTGTACTTGCTGTAATAACTGTACCACCGATAGTACCAAATGCCACGTTGTCTGATGTTCCGACAGCCTGTCCAATTGCTACTGCACCAGAAGTAATAGTTACGCCTGTTCCACCAGTAAAGTGAGCTCTTGCTTCCGCCGCACTAGGACCAGTATAAGTAAGTGTTCCACCTGAGTAACCTAAACTGCCGTCTCCGCCAGCGTCTGTTACTGTTAATGCACCTTGACTTCTAGCATTTGTGAAGTATAAGTTAGTTGTTCCTTCTGATAAAGCGTCAGTGTCGTGATTAGAAATACTTGAAACTGTACCTGTTACGTCACCAGTTAAATCACCAGTTACGTTACCTACTACTGTTCCTTTGAAATCACCTGTAGTTTTAATGTCTTCAGAACCGAAGTCCCATTCTGTTCCAACTGCTGTATAAAGGATGCTCTTAACACCACTTGCCGTGTTAGCTTCAAAACCAGCGTTAGTGTTCGCGCCAGCTGAGTTAGCCTGAATAACTGCATCTGCTGTTGTTACTGTTGTTGATTCGATTGTAGTTGTAGTACCCTGGACTGTTAAGTTACCAGAGATAATTGCATCACCGTTAATACCAATACTTGCTGAAGTGATGTCGTCCGATGTAAACGTACCAGTTGCTGTTAAGTCATTAATAGTTGGAGCGTCTGCAATTGCAAAAGAGACTTTGTTATTGCTAACAGTAGTATCAATGCCTGATCCGCCTTCAAATTCTAATGTATCTGTTCCAACTGTAACACCATCATCAGCGCCGCTATCTGCGCCTACTGTTAATGTGGAAGATATAGCGGCAGTTGTTGCCCCTGTAATTCTACCTTTCCCGTCAATTGTTAATACTGGAACTGCTGTGCTACTACCAACAGAAGCGGCATCTGTATAAACAGTTGCTAATGTTGTTGCTAATGCTACTGCACCTGTGCCGTCGAAACTAATTGCTGGAGCAGTAATATCGCCTGTAGCACTAAAGTTCTGAGCGCCAGCCAATGCTGTTGCTGTATCTGAATTTCCTGTTACGTCACCTGTTACGTTACCAGTTAAATTACCTGTAATTGCTCCGGATGCATTTACTGTAGTGAAACTAGCCGCGGCAGTTGCCGCTCCACCAATGATTGTGCCATCAATAGCACCACCGTTAATGTCAACGCTTGAATCTGCTTGTGTAGCCAAAGTTCCCAAGCCTAACGTAGTTCTACCAGCCGCCGCATCTGCGGAACTTAATAGAGATAGACCGGTTGCTGTGACCGATGCGGTGCCAAAAGTGTCTGTGCCTGTCGTGTAAAGGATTTTATCTTGTGCTACTGATGTTAAACCAGTACCACCTTTTGCGACTTCAATTGCTGTACCTGCCCAGGTTCCAGCTTCGACAGTTCCGAATTGCACATTTTCCAATGCACTTCCACTGTCTTTGAATTCAAATCGTCCCGCGCCGCTATTGTATACTACAAAGCCGCCGCCTTTACCCAACTGTACATCAGACGCAATACCTTTGATACCAAAGTTTTTAATATTCGCCATTTTGTTACTCCTATAGGATTATATATATAATTAACGACACGTGGTGTGGGGCACCGGTGTGTCGCTTACTATATTTATCAGAATCTAGGTATAGGCGTGAGTTACACTTACATGCATAGATAAGAGTGTATGCTTAGACGTAAGTTACACTAACTGTGACACTACCTAAGGTCGCACCTGAGTGTGTGATCTTAATTCGGAGGTCTAAGTCAGTGGTTTGTGTTGCTGGATATATGTAATTAGGTGATGCAGTGTATACACCGCCTTCGGATAAATCGGATTCATCGGCTGTCATATAAGCATCATTGTCACTGGAATCACCTACGTCGATTGCAGGAGCAGTGCCACTATAATTTGTTACTGGTGTGTCTACCTGTACTGTTACTTCTACAATTCTAGCGCCAGGTGATATATTTCCTATTGATAAAGTATCTACTCCACCGAAGCCGCCACTGTGTGGCATTGTGAATTGCTTTGTTAATGTTTGAGCATCTGTGTTAGCACTGTCATGGTTACCAACTTCAACCCAAGTCGATCCATCGTAAACAAACAGACCCCATTCGCCGCCACCTGCATCGGTAACATACGCCATGTCGCCTGCTTGAGAAGCAAGACTATCACGTGCTGATATGTTAGCAACAATAGTTGTACCCGAACTCTTAACACCGTGTTCTATGTAAAGCCCTAACGGAAACTGTCCGTTTTGCTTACTTGTGATTCCCATAGATGATTGAGGTGTTCCTGACTTATCTTCTAAGTCGATTGCGCCACCATCTGATCTGCTTAATGCCAAGTATACACCTGAACTAGCATTTGTTGATGTTGGCAAACCTGTTACACTGGCATCACCAGCAAAAGGAACATTACTAGCATCGTTTGTGGTGTTTGAAATTGATATTGCATTACCGTTCGACTCAGTTAACTGAATAGCGCCTGAGCCAAGCACTTCTGCTGTCAAGCCAGAAATTGATGCATTGTTAATTGCGTTAGTGATGTCAATTGCATCTGCAATGCCGGTACCATATGCCGCATTACCGCTTGGTGCAGTTGATACTGTTACCACTGTGCCGTTTATAGTTCCAGCAAACGGAATGTATCCACCTAGGATACCGTAGCTGTAATCACTTGAGTCACTTGACACTGATCCTGGTACAGCTTCTGTTGCCGCTGTCACACTTGTTGTACCACTAAGTGCATTTATTTCGTTTACTGTAGTTGCTGTATTGCCACCAGAGAATGTAATGTTACTGCCATTAACTTCTAAGATGTGGTTAAGTGTACTACTTGTATTTACTACGTTGCTCACTACCTTTGTGGTAACAGCATTCTTAATCTTTAAGAATAAAACTTTACCAGTGTCAGTTGTTGTGAGGTCACCGTCAGTGTCTGCATATATAAAGTTGCCTACTACTCCAGGCAATGCAGGATTAAAATCTATAATTTGGTTTTGCGGTTTAACTTTAAATTGGTTTGGTCCTGGACCTAAATAACTTACAACACCAATTGTTCTTGCTATCGTACTACCGTTTGCTTTTTCGTATGAACCTGCGGCTGTAACAACAACCACATCACCTTTTGCAAATGTATGTGCATCCTTGGATAGCCTGTAATGCTCCATAGGATTTAAGTATTGGAATCTACTAGTAACGTTTGGATAGAAGTCCGAGCTAACTAAACTTGCTGGGAGAGGATCTATCATTGGTAAACCTTCACCGTTAAGTGTAAACAATACTCCTGTACCTGGTACACTAAAAATTGGTGAGCCTGTACTGCTCCTGAACACGTTGTATCTATCAACATCTTCTGCAATAACTGTTACTGCTGTTGTGCTTTTACTTTCAACACTTACAATTTGTAAGCACTTACCGTCTTGTGATCCTGCAATCCAATCGCCAACACCGACATCCATGCCGTTATACTTTCGTGACTCTCTTGTTTTATGAGAACCATGTGTGTATTCGGTTACAGAGAATGTTACTTGGTATTGATAAGGTTTACTAGAGCCTGAGCCACTCCACCATGGATCGCCTTCGCCATCATTGTGGGGCCAGTTCTTATGACCAGAAACGGCACTAAACGTAAGTTGTAGTACTTTTGCTGGTTTGTAAACATCTAATTGTGATTCTGCACTTTTGCTAAAAATTGTTTCAGTCATCTATCTTATCCCATCGTAAAGTATATCCAAGCATGAGAGCTTTGACCAAACCCACTGCTTGAACCTGTTTCACTTCTCGTCAAACTCATTGTAATGTTTGCAGTTCCTAACGCTCCGTGAGGATTACTGCTACCATCCAGTTTCAATGTTGTGTTGATTGCACTCTGTATCATGCCCTTAATGTTATACTCCGATGTGGATTGGCTGTAACCATATGCGGTTATACCTAACGGTGGATGATTATAGTTACCACCGAAGTCTACTATAATTTCACAACTGTTTGACGCACTGTTATTTACAGTAACGTTGCCTATGCTACTACTAATATTGGAAATACCGCCAGTGCCTTGTGTTGTATCAATTGCGCCGCCAGAAGTGTAATGTAATTTAAAGTAATCGAATGATGTGCCACCACCGCCACCTCCTCCGGAGATTGCTTGGTTGCTTACACCTGTAATTCGTCCTTGCTGGTCAACAGTAATTCTTGCTGACTGTGTGCTAGAACCATATGTTCCTGGAGTAACACTTGTATCTGCTAAGTTAACTGTGGCTTCACCAGTTGAAGCACCGCCACTTAAACCTGTGCCTGCTACAACGCCTGTGATATCACCTGCTCCACCGCCGCTCTGTGCTACCCAGTCATAATCAGTACCGTTCCAACTTAGTACTTCATTAGTACTTGCTGTGCTTTGATTTAAATGCGTATCAACTGATGCGTTAGTATAACTACTACCACCTAAACTACTTACGTCTAGAGTGTTACCACCACTAATTGTTAAGTTTGTTCCACTTAATGATAATGTTTGGTTATCAGCATCTGTTTTGGTATACGGTGACAACATATTTGTTAAGTCTACTGTATCGTTGTTACCACTAATAGTAATAATATTACCTGAAGCACTTAATGTTTGATCTACTGTGCCGTCAGTGCCTGCGGCACCGGCCGGTCCTGTGGGACCTGTTGGCCCTTGGATGTTTCCAGTATCTTGTGTAGAACTATTCGAATAGTTTAATACTAAGTTGCCAGCTACAAGTGCAACAGATGTAATGCCTACGCCTGCTGGTCCTGTAACACTCGATCCTGCTGGTCCAGTATCACCAGTAGTACCTGTAGTACCTTGAGTACCTTGAGTACCTTGAATACCCTGTGCGCCTGTGGGGCCTTGAACATTACCTGCGTTAACTGTGCTTGAATCTGCTAGTGTTAGTACTAAATCATTTGCAACGATCGCCGCTGAAGTTATTCCAGCATTGCCATCGCCTTGTATTCCTTGGACTCCTTGGTCACCTGTCGTTCCCTGTATTCCTTGTGTACCCTGTGTTCCCTGCGGTCCAGTGGCACCTAAGCCACTTAAATCTAAAGTAGTACCATCGTATGTAAAGTCACTGCCTGACACACTAATTGTTGGTCTACTTGTTAAATCTGTATATGTTCCAGTAAATGCAACTGTTGAAAGCTGTGTATTACTGTTGTTCAATGCATTGGCTACTTCCGCCAAACTATCTAAGTTTACATTAGCACCACCTTTAAGCAGTGTAACTTGACCGTCAACGTATGCCTGCATATTTGTATTTGCAGTTGTTAACTGTGATTCTACTACAATATTACCTGTGGTCGCATCTGGAATAACTGCATTACCGAATGTTATAGCACCAGCCGCTGAAGATATAGTAGTTGTGCCAAGTGTAATAGTGTTACCACTTAGATATAAATCTCTAAATTTATTTGATGCAGAACCTAAGTCATAGGTTTCATCTGTATCTGGAATAATATGCCCATCCAGTGTTCCTAGTAAGGCTGTTACTCTTGCGTCTTGATATGCAATTGTTGTTAAGTCTGCATTGCCTGCCTGCCCTGTTAAACTAACAACATTTCCTGCTAGTGTTAAGTCCTGGGCATCGTTATCCACGTTGCTGTATCCATTAGCACTTAGATATGTTGCAACATTACTATCAGCGTAATTGCCTGCAACACTGCCTAGTGCTGTCGTTATATCTACATTTGAACTACCACCACTAATCGAAATAACATTTCCTACAATGCTAAGTGATTGAATTGTGTCGTCTAACAGTGTACTTAAATCAACTGTGTTGCCGCCACTAATTGTTAGTGAGGTAGAGCCTGCGTCCCAACTTAAACTTTGTGTATTTGAGACTGCTGGCGTGAATGTAAACACTCCTGCGTTATCATATGTTAAACTGCCGTCACCACTAGCCGCCGCTGAAGTTACGCTTAAATCTGTTAATGCAACACCTGAACTAGCAACTGTGCCTGGTTCAAATCTGCTGTTCGCAGTACTCCATATAAGAGCCTGCCCGTTTGTGATACTGCCTATTGAAGCAACATCACCTAAATCTGCAACACTACTGCCGCTTATATTAGCCGCCGCACCACCTGTTGCTGTAATTGTTATCGAGTCAGTATAATGATTTGCAGAAACACTAATACCTGTTCCACCGATAAAGTTTAAACTATCGTTAGTAGACTCTGGAATAATTTGTGTGTCTACATCGCCATCTGCTTGTACTCTAGTAAAAGCATTTACTGTGGGGAATGTAGCATCTATTGTTAATGTCTTTGCATTAACGTCTGGAGTAACGGTTATGTTCGTACCGCCTCTGAGGTCTACGTTAGCATCTGTGTAACTAGTAGTACCATCTGTTAATTTAATATTGCTTAGGTAACCTGCGCCTGCGGCTACGTTACCACTGATTGCACTATCAACTTGGGCTTTAGTATATACATCAGCCGCTAGTGAAAAGTTTGCCGCCGGTATTGAACCTAAGTTTTGTGCGTTTACAGATATATCTGCGGTACCTCTAAAGTACTGTGAGTATATCTGGCTATATTTGTTTGTACTATTACCTAAATCGTATGTAACATCTAAAGCAGGAGCGTTGTCAGTTGTAGTGAACATTGCTTGGGCCACATGGGCATTGAATGTTACACTGTCTAACTTAGTAGTAATGTCTGTATTGTTTACAAAACTTAATGCACCACTGCCGTCAGTAACCATTATTTGATTTGCTGTACCGTCTGCTGTTGGTAATGTTATTGCACCAACGGATAAGTTTGTTGCAACTAAACTGTTCGCTGTTATTGTACCGTCAGTGAAAGTTACGTTGCTGTTAGCACCTAGTACGCTAAATGTAGTACCATCAAATGTAATGCTGTCTGAGCCATTAGCAATATTGCCGTTGCCGTCTACAACAATTATTGTATTAGCGTTTGCTGTTCCTAATGCTAAACTACCAGATCCAACTACTGCATCAATTGTTAATACATTATCGTTCAAACTTAAAGTAGTGTTTGCACCCGATTGCAGTTTATAGAACTCTAAGTATGCTCCGTCGTTTTGAGCAAACAGACCTACACCTGAAGCACCGATATTTCTACCTTGCCCGGTGACTGATGTGTTGGCGCTGGATGATGATGTTTCATTTACAAAAGCACCGACATTAGCATCGTAAACCAAGATTTGGTTATCTGCTATGTTGCTAATTATAAATTGTACACTTTCGTTTGTGGTGATTGCCATATGGTTATCCTGCTATCTTATATAGCAGTATTTATCACTTTAGGCAAATTTTGTGCTTATGCAGACATCCGAACGTAGCCAATAGAACCATAATCTGTAGAATATGTTGTGCCATCACCTAAATGAGACCTGTCCATCTTAACTCTAAGGAATGTGAAGTTACCAGTTACGGTGTATGCTTCTACACCTGTGTACCCTGCTGTGCCTGTAGTTGGAAATTGTTTGTATCCACCTAAGCTCGCTGGTAAGCCACCTGGTATTTGAATGTCGAAATAATCAGCATCTGTTGGAGTTAATGCTAATGTTCCTTGAATACTTACTCTGCCTTTAAAAGCCGCGTATGATACAGCAAATGTATGTGTACCATCTGAGTATCCGTAATAACTGTCGCCTTCTACTTTGTCAGTAGTAACATTCATTGTTGAGCCTGTGCCGCTCTGTACTAAAATTGATTTTCTATTTATACTCATACTTGTATTTATCTATTTCCAATTTCTTTGATGACTATCGTTTCTGTAATACACTTGATAGTTCCAGGGTGCTTTAACTTCATGTATAACGCTACTTCTTCTACATTGTCCTTGGACAAGTACACATTGTTGTATGCTAGTTTACATTGCTCTGCACCAAGTATGTCCAGCACATAGTTTTGTAGCATAGACATGTGTTCATCGAAGTGTTCGTGGTCTACTCTGTAAATACCAGGTAAGCCGTATATACCTTGATTCTGGTACCCTCTTACTTTAGGTGACTCAAACTCTATCTTTGTATCAAATTTTTCGTAGTACACACGGTCTCGTAAGACTGTCTTGTTATATGCACTATATGGTTGATCACTGACTTGGTCCAAAGCCTCAATATGTCTATCACTTAGCGGGCCTTGTATCTCTGAAATCATATGAGCAAACTTTTCTACAAATTCATCTAGAAATTCTTTTTGAGTAAAGTATGCATGTCTTGTATACCCATTAACTAGCCTTGTGTTCCACGTTCGCTCTATTGCTTTGTTAGAATCTTGTAGCCAGCCATATGAAAACCACTGGTATAGTTCTTGCATAGTAGCAGTAGTCTTAAAACTAAATATATTGTCAGATACTTCTACACTGTTGCCGGCGATACTTGCTTTGTAAGGGTACTGGTTATAAAACTTCTTAACAGTACCCTTAACACTAATACCTTCGTAGTCTTTACGCTTCAGCGGTAGCAAAACTAATGTCCCCGTCGACGAATTGTACAATTAATTTACAATGTCTCAAGTCTTCAAACAATATTCGCTTAGCCAATGGCTTCTTCAGTTCAGATTCAAATAATCTTTTCAAAGGTCTAGCACCCATAGTAGGTTGGTAGCCTTCTTTAACGAAGTGGTCAGTTGCTTCTGGTGACAGTTCTAGTACAATGCCTTTGTCTTTCAACTGTTCATTAGTTTCGTCTGTGATACGTTTCACAATCTTTCTAATGACTGGCTCGCCTAGTTTGTTAAACTTAATAACAGCATCAATTCTATTTCTAAACTCTGGAGTAAAGAAACTGTTAACTGCTTTAAGATCAGTGTTCATCTTCTGCTGGTCACCGAAACCAATCTTTAACTTCTCTGCATCAGAGGCTCCTAAGTTACTAGTCATTAACAATACGACATTAGTGAAGTCTGTTGTTTTACCTGTAGCGCCTGTAAGTCTACCGTCGTCCATTACTTGCAATAAGATTTGCAATACTTCTGGAGCGGCTTTTTCTACTTCGTCTAATAGTAATACACAGTTTGGATTTTCTTCGACACTAGTAAGCAGTTGTCCTTGGCCCATCTTGCCTTCTGCATGTCCTACATATCCTGGAGGAGCACCAATCAACTTACTTACACTATGACGTTCTTGATACTCACTCATATCAAAACGTACTAGTTTTGCTTCTAGTTGTTCTGCTAACTGTTTTGCTGATTCAGTTTTACCTGTACCAGTCGGCCCTAGTAGTAGGAACGATCCAATTGGCTTGTTAGGCTCTCTTAGTCCAGACTTGGCAACTAGTATTGCTTCTACAATCTGGTCAATAGCTTCGTCTTGTCCGTATACTTTATTCTTAATACGTTTGTCTAGACTTCTGTATCCTTCAGTACTGTCGATGTCAATAACCTCTTTACCAATACCACTCATTTTTGCAATAACATGTAGGATGTCATCCATTTTTACTTGCTCTTCGCCACGCAATTTTACTCTTGCTCCAGCGGCGTCCATAACATCAACTGCTTTGTCGGGGAAGTATTTGTTCTTGACATATCTGTCTGCCAAGTCTACTGCTTTCTCTAGCAGTTCGTCAGTGTATGTTACTTTGTGGAACTCACTAAAGTTAGGACATAATCCTTTTATAATTAGTGTTGTTGTAGGAACATCTGTTGGCTCTACGTTAATACGTTGGAACCTTCTAATAAGTGCCTTGTCCTTCTCAAAATGTGTTGCATACTCATCACTTGTTGTTGCACCAATTGTGAGTAGTTTACCTCTGCCAAGTATTGGCTTCATAAGGTTTGCAATGTCTACACTACTGTTACCGGCACTGCCCGCACCCATAATCATGTGTATCTCATCAATAAACAATATGACGTTCTTGTTTGCTTCTAGGCTGTCCAGTACAACTTTAATACGTTCCTCAAAGTCGCCTCTGTATCTAGTACCAGCAAGTAAGCCGCCGATGTCTAAACTGTACACTGTCTTGTCTTTTAGTGCATTAGGTACTTGCCCTTCCACAATCTTTAATGCAAGTCCTTCGGCGATAGCAGTTTTACCTGTGCCTGGCTCACCAATAAGGATTGGGTTATTCTTTTTACGTCTTGCAAGAATGTGTACAAGGTCATCAACTTCTTCTGCTCTGCCAATTAGAGGATCAATCTCACTCTCCGCGGCTTTCTCATTTAAGTTGATTAAGAACTCTTCAGCTTCTTTTAGTGTGTCGCTTACTGTTCTGTTTTGCGTTAACCATCCTACAACCTTACTACGGTCAACACCATTGAGCTCGCATAGATACTTTGCATGAGTGTTATCTTCACTGAGTATGCTGATAAACAAATCAACTGGAGACACTTGATCTCTTGCACTGAATATTACCTGTGCAAATGCACGTTGCATTACTCGTTCGATACTTACAGTTTTCTTAGGCTTGCCCTCATAAATTACTTCACCGGTGAGACCATTATACTCGTTGTCAGCAAGGTAATCAATAAGGTCTTCCTTTGCTGTGAGATAATCGCAGTCAATTTTGTCTAACACTTCCACAACAGCTTCGTGTTCCAGTAGTGAATACATTAAGTGTTCTAGGGTTACATATTCATGTTTGTTTTCTGTTGCCTTTTGTACTGCATCTGAAATAATGGTATCGATATCGCTCATATTAGTATTATTTTTCCTCTGAAAATTCAAATAAAGGTGCTAGTTCACCTGCTTCATGCATTTCTGTAATAATGTCACACCCACCAATCAATTCACCTTTAATGAATAGTTGTGGGAATGTGGGCCAGTCACTTATACTCGGTAGTGTTGCTCTGACGTCCGGGTCTGATAAGATATCGACATATCCAAATGGCTTACCTACTTCTATTAAGCATTGTACTACTTTAGCACTAAACCCACATTGTGGTTGGTTAGGGTCACCTTTCATAAACAATAGCACATCAGTGCCGTCAATCATTTCTTTAATATTTTTTTCTATTTCTTTCATAATAGTATTTACTTTTCCTTGTTATAAATTCGCTCTAAATCTTGCAACATTTTGTCGTTCAGTTTAGGTGGTACAACCACTAACTCTACAAACAAATTGCCTCTTACTCCGTTATCCGGATCAGGCATACCTTTGCCGCTCAATCTAAGCGAACTGCCAGGGCCCGAATTCTTCGGCACCTTGACATCTATTTTCTTATTATCTAAATGTGTTAATCTAACTTCAGTACCTAGCATAGACTCAAAGTAATCTATCTGTACTTTGATTAGTAGGTCATTATGATTAACCGTTTCCCACTCAGGTGGGTTGTACACATGCAGTCTCACTATTAAGTCTCCAACGGGTAGACCTTGAAACTTCTCTGGACCTTTACCACGCATATTAAACTTAGTTCCATGCTTACTGCCCATGGGTATTATTAACTTGAACTGTGCATAACCGGTGTCTACGACCTTCTCTGTGCCCGTGTACGCTTCGTTAAGGTTAATTTGTATATCTAGTACACCGTCTGGATTACGTTGCGGTTGTTGTTGGCGTCTATTACCAAAGAACTGGGAGAATATATCATCCATTCCGCCTTGTTGTCCGCCAAACGGACTGCCTTGTCCAAACGGACTAGGGTTATCGTATGCTTGTTTCTTTTGAGGATCGCCCAATACTTCGTATGCGGCTTGTATCTTTTTGAATTCCGCTTCGTCACCGCCCTTGTCCGGATGATGTTTACTCGCCAACTTCTTGTAGGCTTTCTTTATCTCATCTGGGAGAGTAGTGTGATTAACACCTAGTGTTTCGTAGTAGTCCATGACGTTATTATAGCGTGTTTTTGACTGTTAGTCAAGTATTAAGATAGGTCGTTCACTAAATTAATTATGTCCTGTACAGTTTGTACTGAATCAATTTTGTCATCTTCAACTTCGACATCAAACCGCTTTTCCACCTCAAGAACTAGCTCAACAGAATCTAAACTGTCAGCATCTAAATCATCAAATAGATTCATGTGTGGTTCGACTTCATCTAACTTCAACCTAAAGTGTTCTGCAATCATCGATATTACTATGGATTCGTTTTTATTCATCTCTATTAAATAGTTTCTTTAGTGAGAAACTCTCCTTGAAATCTTCTTTAACTGGCACAGCTGACTGAGCCTCGGTATCATTGTTTCTAATCTCAACTTCTTCTGCCTGATTGCTCTGTCGTTCTTTATTCTCTTCTAACCAGCCTTTAACACCTTTTGGTGCAGTTGCCTCTCTGTAATAATATATAATCTCTTTTTGTTGGTTTATATATCGTTTGATCTCTTGTAAGTTTGCCGCCATACGTTCATAGCCATCGGGTGTAATTGCAAATATAACAAATTCACCATCTAATAGTATTTCGATTTCAGCAATCTTCTGTTGTAAGTTACCACATGTTTGTATTACAACACCGCTGTCATCTATTAGCTGGTCTAGTTGTATACGATTACCTTCTGCGTCTTTAACTACACGCCTTGCACTGGAACCGTCTTCTTTAATGTAGTCTTCGTATTGATATTTGTCTGTTGTATAGTACCACTTGCCATTGCCAATGTTCTTTTTACCTGTAGCAGGTTTACATGGTGTATTGGAAATAACTTTCCAGTCTACATCAGCTAGTGATATCTCTTTTGGTAATGGTGGTGCATATATTTCTACCTCAACAGTTTCTGTTATTACTTTGACTGGAGGTAAAGGTTGATACGGAGACATTGTACTACATGCTCCGAGCATAAACACTAGTCCTACTATTGCTAAATTTTTCACCATGAGTATCCTATATTAAATGTCGAGATATTGTCCTGCATATTAGTGTCTTCTGTGTACAAGTTACCTGCACCTAAAGTAATACCATTCTTAAACTTATATTCAACACTAGTTTGATTTCTTGAATAGTTACCATCTTCTACCAAGTACTTGTTAGTAATTAGTACTGAAGATGATACTTTGAATTGAAACCAAAGACTGTTTCTCCATATAGCTTCGGATACTTCATCTGTTTTTAATGTTGCTATTGAAAATTCGTTACTTGCTTTAAATCTTTTTGTACGCAATATTTTATACCCGTACCCAATACCGCCGATATGTCTCTTGTTGTCTATTCTAAATTTGTTGTGGTCTATACTTGCTAATGCAAATGTATAGCCTTTGGGTGTCCATGCATAGTTAACCTTGGCTGAGTTATAATACTTGTTAGTGGTCTCTGATCCGCCACTCTTTTGATAATTGAAAGTACTGTCTAAATCGTACTGCCATTTGTCATGTTCCCATTTCTGTTTTATAGCTGATGTTATGTTGAGACTGTCTGTACTTTGCACCATGCTACCGCCAATCTTTAAAGATCCTTCTGCCGCACTTTCTACTGCCACGAACATAGCAAGTATAAAAATTAGTACTTTAGTTGCTTTCATCTCTTTCTACTTCTTCTAAATTTTGTATATCTCTACTGCTGGCTTCAACACTATCAAATACATCTTTAGTAGCATTGTTGGCTCTGGTCTCAATCATTCCAGGACGCCTTCTTGCTAGTATTGTTAAGTTGTGATCTTTGAATATCGCCATAGCCTCTTCGGCTTGTCTTTGATATTCTACACTAGAGACAGTTAACGAACCAATCTGTTCTATTTGACGACTGGCTGTATCTTCTAAACTTCTTATTGTTGTTTCATTAATGCTTGCCGCACTTTGCAGTGTAACATTATGTTGATTTAATGTATCTATTTGGACTTGCTGGTTCTGTACTGTTGTTTCCAACTTCCCCACAATAAATGTGTGGGCTCCGTAAGCAAACAATAGTGCCATACCGACAAATGGTAAACTTCTAATAAAACTTAACATGGTCTCGCTATCAACACTTGGTCAGTAGCGGGAGAATGAAATACTATATGCTTATTAATAGGTATAATATTTAAACTGCCTCTCATACTCTCTAATGTTTTTAGTAAAGTATGGTCAAAATCTGAATCTATTGCTAGTTCAGACAATCCTGACTCTGATAGTGCCAATTTCCCTTCTCCAAAGTTTATAAATTCTAGTTGTACACTATACTTATAATCTTTTAAATCTAGTATGTTGTCATTTAGGATTGCTTGGGTAAGGTTAGTATTATCCATAAGGAAGTGTTCAATTGATGTAGTCTTGTCTAGTGCTTCCATTTCTTTGCGTTGGTCTAATGTTTGATATGTTTCTGGAGTTTGAGCAACTAGTTCAGCAAGTATACTCAAATCAAATGCTACTGCTTCTTCACTTACTAATGGCTTTACTTGCCAGTCTAAGTCACCACTCAAATGTGATATATCATCTACAAGTGTTTGGATAGTTGGAAGTAACTCTTCGTTTCTATCAAACTCTACAAATACCATAAACTCATTATCCTCTGTGGGATTAGGACTTACTTCAACATCTCTATAAGGTAAAGCACCCTTGTTAATAAAGTTTGCTAGGTCTTCGCCTGCTTGTGATTCACTAACATAAAATCCTACAACTGATATGTTTTCCTTCTCACCTGTCTTAGGTTCAAATTCATCAATTGAGATCTTAGGTAGTACCACTCCGTTTAAGTCGTTCTCTTTTAAACTCATTATATTTGTCCTGGTTCTTCTAAGCCTGCCGCCATTGGATCTACTTGCGGCATAGCATCTGGTTGGCCTAATGATTGATCATTAGCACCTTGCACTTGTTCCATATCGACATAACCGTCTTCTGCGGCATCAATCTGGTCCTTGTTAAATTCGTCTACAAAACGTCTTGGCATGCTTATCTCAACAACCCAAACAACATTAGATTGTTTCTTAGCAACACGTCTTGCATTGTCGCCTCTTACTCTAACCTCAGTGTCGTCTACGCTTTTAATCTTTCTAGGCATTTCCAAGTTGTCTTTGTACATCTTTACTTCACAGTCGTTCTTTCTAAGTCTAAGTAAAGCATCTGGATCGGGCATATCCTTCTCTTGATACATGAGTGCTACTTCGATGAAGTACCTGCCTAATTTTGGACCAGCAACTACTTCGCCTTTATTCCAATTTTTATAAGCATACAATTCAATGTTATCCAACACGCCTTCAAATTCTAACAGCATGTCTAATAGTGTATTAGTATCACTGATTTTTTTGATGTTATCGTTAATAATTTTAGCTGTTCGCATAATGCCTCTCTCTCGTTACAACTATTTATCATATTATCAAAGATAACCACCGTAATTTTAAACTACGTTGTTTTGATGAGCTCGTAAAGATATAAATAATTTTTGAGTATGATAATAAACCAGACAACATCATTCGCCAAAACGATAGATTCCCCTAGTTACTACACTACAGGTTGCTTTTCAGCAACAGTACATACTCTTGAAATTATTCCAAGGAGTTCAAAATGTCCAGAAAAAAACGTAAAGAACGTCAATTCAAAACTAATTTTAAGGAGAACAACCACTTGCAAGTAATCACCGGCGGTCAATTAGAGACCATCCAACGAAGTAAAGAGGTACGCATAGTACCACGTAATTTTAAACAAGATGACTTATTAGAGTTATTGCAAGACGACACAAAACATATTGTTTTTGCCACTGGCCCAGCAGGCACAGGTAAAACGATTGTTAGCACCTTATATGCTATTCAGCAATTCAAGAAAGGCAACATTGACAAAATTATTATAACGAGACCAGCAGTTTCAGTAGACGAGCAACATGGCTTTTTGCCAGGCACACTAGTGGAAAAGATGGCACCGTGGACTAGACCAATAATGGATGTGTTTGAAGAGTTCTACCATCCCAAAGAGATCGAATATTTAGTTGAGAATAACAAAATAGAGATTGCACCTTTGGCTTATATGAGAGGTAGAACATTTAAGAACGCCATTATACTAGCAGATGAAATGCAGAATGCTACTCGTGAACAAATGAAAATGTTATTAACCCGTATCGGTGATAATAGCAAGTTAATTGTTAACGGTGATTTGGCTCAGCATGACAGAGGCTATGCAGACAATGGACTTAAAGACTTCCTAGAGCTACTAGAAAAACGTAACAGCAAGATGATGGGTAGTGTTCAGTTTGGCATGAACGAGGTTGAGAGGCATCCAGTAGTTAGTGATGTTCTTGAGATTTATCAACCAGGCGTTGAAGCATAACTAGAACGTTTTGACACAGTGGGTTGAATTCGTGGTCTGCGATATCATGTAGTTCACGCATTCGATCCACTGCACTCTGAACTGCTCTAATAGGATCTGGGTTATTCCCTTCAATGTGTTTATACACAAACCCACCTGACCTAAACTCTTGTTCACCCATTAGTACTTCAGCTTTATCAAGCATTGCACTTGCAAAAGAAAATATTCCATCACTCATTTAATGCAGTCTCCACCGAAGCTCTCGCTCTCTCTAATGTAATTTCAAATATCCATCTAAAGTCTTCTGCATCCAAGTCAACTGGATGTGTCGTATAGTTTGCATTCGCTATTGCAGTTTCAACAAACAACTCTTGGTGCTTGGGCAAGTAGCGTTCGTACAATTTCCATTCTCTAATATAAAATTCAAATACTGATAACAGTTTATCTATATCAATGAACTGGTATGCGTTATTGTTCCTACGCAAACTTGCTTCGATGATTGCTGGAGCAAACAGAGTGTTAATCTCTCCATGCTTTAGTCCTGCTCTAGGACCTACACTAAAACTAACATTGTGAATATGTCCCAACGCACAGTCCATTGCTTTACTACCCAAGAAGCCAATCGTTGCAAATGCTTCTCTAAACTCAGGTGTAATCTCTGTGGTAGGTAAATGCTGTAGTGCTAAATTGATGCCATGTAAGGCGGCACCTTCTGCTATAGGGTGTTGTATTGTACTAGCCGCACCCTCTAAACAGTGTGTAAGGGCGTCTACGGCTATTATAAGACTGGTTGTAGTAGGTAGAGTGTCTGCTAGTGTGCTGTCTAGTATAAGTATATCAGGTCTACAGTTCTCATCATACACAGGCTTCTTGTCGCCTGGACCTTTAACAATCATTAGACCTTTAGTTATTTCAGCACCACTGTATGTTGTTGGCACTGCTATAAATGTAGGTCTTACATCTGCTAGGCTGTTATACACTACACCTTTGCCCAAGTCAACAATACTGCCACCGCCCATTGCAAGTATAGAATCGCAATCACTAATAGCAAAGTCTTTGTATGCTTCGGCTATTTGGGCATGTGTTGGCTCAGTTAAGTCTCCGTACTTTTCACCCCACATAACTACAGGACTGTAACCTGCATCAATTAGTATTTGTTCGATGCCATGCTCTCTTGCCGCCGGAGTGCTAAGAACAAACACACCACCATCGATATCGTATTGGTAACGTATTTCCTTAATGTTATCTATGAGTGCATCAGGCTTAATAATTACATCTATGTTTTGTTCGTAAAATCTTGCCATTATCTTTTCACCTTAATTGCAAACATGTATGGGTCAGGCTCTGACGTGTCCTTGTCATAGTTTGTGTCTAAATATGTTTCAAGTTCGTACTTGTGTGCTTTCACAAACAAATCTACTTGACGTTTAATTGTAGGCTTATCGTAGTCCGGGCCTAGTATAACAGTGCCATCGTCACTTGCTAAGTCCCACAGCTCAAGTGTTTTACTAATCACAGTGTCAATAGTATTTGGCGCTTGTTTCATCTTGTAAGGTAACAATGTGTATATCAAGTCATACGGCATGTTATCTTTTAGTGCCTGCATATCAACGTCTAGTGGACTTGTTCTGTGGTACTCAATGTTATCTGTGCCTTGCAAGTCTCTTTTAGTTTTTTCAAATTGCTTGTTTGCTAATGGGTGCTGATCGAATAAGTCGTGTAAGTGTAACGGGTTCTCAGTAACTTGTCTACACAGCATAGCAGTCTTTGCCGTAGTGTGCATAAACTCGTTGAGTATGATGTTGTTCTCAGTAGCTCTAATATAATTCAATAAGACACATGATATGTCTGCGTTCGTTAAGCCAGGCATATCGTTGTCTAGTGCTAAACTCCTATCGAGGTTAGCTTCTGGTATCAAATCCATATTAGTATAGCTTTCTTAGTTGGTAATCAAACGGCACAACTGTTTTAATCTCTAATTCGTTGCCGTCTGCGTCTTTACCTATAAAATGTGTATTTGTTTTTTTAGTAACGTCTGTTAGTGTAAAAACTTTTTTACTTTTAGATTGAGTAACATTACCTTCTACGTCTGTTGTTGTACTGTCAACAAACCATACAGTAAGTTCCCATTCCTCTGTAGTTACAGTTTTCCACCATTTTTCTATCCAATTCATAATGCATTCATCTCTAGTTCGACAAGTGTTGCCGCTAGATTAATCTCTGGATCTGCGACTGCAACACTTTTTGCTATGCCGTTTCTAATAATAACGATTGCTTGGTCTTGCTTGTTTTCAGTGTTGCCCCAAAGTTGTAAGTTCCTGTACATAAATTTGTACACTTCCTCATACTCTTCGGGTCTTGCCTGACTCACAATCATGTTACGGGCATCTTTATATTTAGCCTGTTTAAATAACTCAATTGCACTAATCATCCAATCTGATGTGTTACCGTCGCCTGCTTGTGGCTTCTGTAAAGTACCACCTACTACGTTCTGCTGTACCAAGTTAATTGCTTTACGCAAATCAGGATACGTTGCTTGTACATAAGTGTCTAGCGTTTCTAAATCAATAGCAACACCTTCTTCAATACAGATTGTTGCAATACGAGCCGTAAACTCTTTCATGTCTAACTTCTCAATATGGAAGCCTTGACATCTGCTGTGCAATGCTGGAATAACACGTTGTGGGTAATTACATGTTAGCAAGAATCTGCAACTTGTATGATACATTTCCATAACACCACGCAATGCCGCTTGACCATTAGGGGTAATGTAATCAGCCTCATCTAGTAATACATATTTCATATCACCGAATGGCATTGTGCTACTAAAGTTTGTAATCTTGTTACGAATAGTGTCTACGTTGTTTTCATTACTAGCATTAATCTCTAGAATGTCCATGCTGTCTACATCTAGTTCTTTTAATAGAACTTTTGCTAGTGTAGTCTTACCTGTACCAGGTGCTCCACTAAACAGTAAGTGAGGTAAGGCACCTTCTTGTACCCATCCTTTTACTTGGTTGCGTTGTGCATCATCTCTAAACACATAGGTTCCAACATTATCTGGGCGATATTTTTCTACCCACAAATCTCTCATACTTTTTTCCTTACTTACAGGTTATTAGGCAAAATACTTATAGTATTCTGATCGTTATAGTCACCGTTACTGGTAAACAGTCTAGTTGTTACAGTTTTCTTAACACCTCTATCCATATTCTCATACGTTGTGAGTGTTTGGCTGATTAGCCCAGCTCTAGGTTGCTCAAAGATTAGGTCGTTTTCGTAATCGCTAATCACTCTTGCTGACTTTTTATATTCAGCTTTTGTTGTTTTTACTGTCATTTGTACTTCTCCATAATATGTACTCATTATACACGATACCAAAACCTATGTCAAGTGATAAATAACATACATAATACAGTAGGAGATTATCTTGGCAAACGAATATAATTATGGACAGAAGGGTGTAGCAACTGATATACAGTTCGGTAAACGTGGACCTAGGCTTGTAGCAAATGCTTCCACCACCGCAATTCAAGTTACAGCCGCAGATGGAACAACACTAAACAATGTAAGAATTGCAGATGGTGTAATTAGTTCCGATGCTGTTACCAAAGGACAGATGGACTCTGCTGTAGCGAACGCACAGGGCAATGCATACAACATAACACTAGGCACAGGCGGTGACGGAAGTTTTGTTTCACCCGGCGCTGTAGGAACTTTAACTTCAAGCACTAGTGTTTCACAAGCAATTGATGATCTCAACGAGGCAATGCTTAATGTACAAAATAACACTTTTGTAAAAGAAGTAGACTTCACATCAAACGTGTTAGAAGGTGGTGACCCATTAACTGTAACATTGACAACAACTGTTACAGGTACAGCAAATAGATATACAATTGACTGGGGTGATGGTACTACAGATACTAATAGCTCAGATAGCACACCAAGTCATACTTATACAGATAATACAAATTCACCATACGACATAACACTTACAGCATCCAACTCAGCTGGATCTGGCTCAGGTAGTTTTGCTAGTAAAACAAGAACAGACTATGTTACATTATATACTGCGACTCCAGTTGCTGACTTTGAGATATACACATCTAGTGCTGGCGGCAGTGCATTAACTGGTAACAGTAGAGAAATAGATGCTGGTGAAACATTATACTTAGAAAATATTACAACAAATTCAGCTAGTTCGACCAATACCCACACAGTTGATTGGGGCGATGGATCTAGCGTACAGACAATATCCGCAGGAGCGGCAGGTGATGTAGGGCAAGCAAGACTTTCCCATGCATACAGTTCAGACAGTGGTTCTAGCAGATACACTATAACATTGACGCAGACTGCACATAGTACAGCGGCTCCGTCAGCTCTACCACATAATACAACTGACCAACTTAAAGTTTATGACCCGGCAATTAGTGCCCCAAGTGGTTTAAGCAGTAAGAGTCTTGTGTTTTCTGAAAGCAGTACAGGTACTTCACCTAGAGCGGCTAGTAGTTTTACAGACAATGTAAGTGGCGGCGGACAATATAGTGCAGGTGATAGCGTTGTTAGAATTACTAATAGCAGTGCAGGTTCAACAACACGAGCAAGTATGTCAAGCACGTTCTCATCAAACGGTGATAGCGGTACACTTGAAGCACACATAGATAATGCGTTATCCAGTGGAAGCTCTATAACAAAATCTGTTTCAGATGACTCGGGTCAAGCAGGTGACTTAATAATTGACCAAGAAAGTGATTACCAATTCTTATCAACTTCAGGTAGCTCAACTAATTTCTCAAGCAGTATCTATAGTCCAGGACTATACCAAGGCTTTAAGGCACAAATTAGTACGAGCACAGTTGGACTATCTAAAGGTGAACACAGTTACCAATTAAAGGATTCAGGAACAGGCGATACAAATGTTATATCGTTCTTTAAAGATGATTTAGAATCAACAGCAACAGTATCAATGAGTAATGCAAATCTAGTACAGGCTACAGTAGGCACATTAAAATATGTATCAGGTATCCCTTACTACACAGATGATGCAACATTGACATTAAGCGGTGTTGAAGTTTACGATTGGATTGGGCAAGCATATACAAATAGTTCAAATCCGCTCACAGTAACAAATGGTACTAATCAAGAAAGTACATCAGGTGCCGCAGTTAGCTCACAGGGTTATTCATACAGTAACATTGATGGTGCAACTACATTCGTAAGTGGCGGTATTCCAATAGCAGAAACTGGTAAGACTAGTGCTACAGCATATACATTAGGTTCACTAACAGTAGATGTAGATGGTAACGGTACTTGTATTGAACAAATTAAAGCAAGAATGTTAAACGTAAATGGCAACAGTCCATATGCAGAATTAACAGGCAAGTATGTTCAAACATGGAACAGTACCCCAGGCATAGATGAAGAACAAATTACAGTTTCAGACAGTTTAGGTGCAGGCTTTAACGATGATGGTAAACGTATTACTGGATTCAGCAGTGCTTCAGACACTCCAGGATTTGATAACAGTGTGAACAACTACACTGCAAATGCATGGACAGGCGCACATACTATTGCAGGCACAGTAGAAGCAGTTGACAGATGGGGCGACATAGTACATTTTGATACTGACCTCAGCGGTACAGCATACTTACCAACTGGTCCAGATTTGAATACAGGCAGAAGTGGAGCTCAGTACTTTACATTTGCATTTAGAAGAACAACAATGGCTAACTTCAATATCACAATAAGTGGTACAGTTAGTGGCATGTTTATAGCGGCCCCAGGTACTAACGTTGATAGTGCTAGTGGACTTAACGGCTGGTTAGACTGCGGAATAACATACGGTGGTTCAGGTACACCAGGAAGTGACACAGGAGCAGGTGGTAATGGTTCAAACGGTTGTGCGTTTACTTCTGGAGACAGAATAGCAGACGGTACATCATATTCAAGCTCATCGCACACTATGACACTTGGTGATCAGAATGCCACTGGAGCCACAGGTAATAATATACTTGTGAGAATAAAACTTGAGTCAGGCGACTCGCTAACCTCGTTGAGTATATCATAATGGCTATTTCAGATTCACAAAAAGTTGACCTACTATGGAAAAAGGTTGGTTTTGGTAAAGCCAAAACAGATACTAACTCCGCAAAGAAGGCACCGAACGAACCTAATGCAAGTAACTTTATTATTAAAGATGCAGACATTTGGAACCAATCGGGCAGTATACCAGGTGTAATGCCTACTGCTAACAGTAGCATAGTACAAATTTACACAGACGCTGATGCTGACGCATTAGAAATTGTAGAAGACGGTTCATCAACAGATAACAGGACTTGGAAGACAAGTGTTACTAATTGGATACCGCCACAGTTTGGTTCAACATATCAATTAAAAGTATATGCGGCTCCAACTAGTACAGCAGATGTACAAACTAACGGTACACAGTTGTTTGAAACAGGTTCAGGTAGTAGTGATGAATGGTTCTTTGATTATCAGTCAGGCATACTAAACTTCATTGGTGATAACTTACCTAGTGATATTGGCACAGCAAGTGGCAATGTAGTATATGTAAGTGGTGCCAAGTACGTTGGTAACACAGGTGTTACTGCTACTGGTAGTAGTATGGTGTTTCACAACTTTGCGAATCAAACTGCAATGAACACAGCAACTACAGTTGAAGCAGGTGACTTCATTAAGTTAGATAATAGAGGCGATGGTGAGTATGGTTTGTTTATAGCAAATCAAGCAGACCCAAGTTCAACTGCACATTTAACATTAATTGGTACAGCAGACAGTGCCGCTAGCGATAGTGGAACACTTGTTAGTACGTTTGATTATACAGTTGGCACAGGTAGTGTTATACTTGGTAATATTAGTTCAGGTAGTAAAGTACAGAGTGTTACAATTACTGTTAACACTGCGTTCGATGATGCTGGTGCTGAAATTACTGTAGGTGATGCAGGTTTGACCACTAGACTTATTACTGCTGATGAGAGTGACTTAACTGATGCTTATGCATATGAGTCGCAACCAAACCATGTGTACACTGCGGCTACTGATACACAGATACTTGCGTATCTTAGTACTTCAGGTGGTTCAGCAGGTAATGTTACTGTTACGGTTAGTTATTCTTAAGAATCGTTAGAGTCAGTACGACCTGACTCTAACCCAATCGCACTAACAATTAGCAACGTTGCCAGGATTAGCCAGTACGCTGATAAATCACTGAATATAACTCCACTCATTATCATCACGCCTGTTAACCCTGTCGTTGTTAACCCTGTTCTTGGATTGTGTTCTGGAAACTTCATTATACCCCGTCCATTTTCCAGTTTGTGTCTGGTCTAAATGTAGTTAGGTTGCCGATGTTTGTGATATTCTCTGGTTGGTCATCGCTTACAAGCATCATTGCTGTTGGATTAATTTTCCAAACCAGTTGCTTTTCTTCGAGCCTGTCGTCTTGCATCTTAACACCCTCAGTCCACTGTCCGTATTGGACGTATACCCAATCACCTGCTTTAACAGTAGTGACGTCTGGGCCTACTTCAAACACTTGAAACCAACGAGGTGCAATACCTTCGTCAGTACCAATAGTCGACTTTACAATGATTCCAGCTCTAGTCTTCTTTTCGCCGAAGTCACCATTGATGCATAAAATATTATCTTTGTATGCTTTAATCTTCATCTGACCAATCATCCTCATACACAGGTACCATTTCAATGTTACCGTCTGCGTCTTCAACTTCCTTATAGCCTTCTACTTTTCTTTCTGGAGTAGGCTCTACAGCATTCATAACACTCTGGTCTTGTTCAGTCTGTTGTGCTTGTGCTGTCTTTACGTCAGGAGTTAATTCTGATTGTGTTGATTCTGGTTGATCTGGCATAGGACCTTTTAAGGACGACTTTGCTGTACTTGATTTAGGATTGCCTTCGTAGTATGCTCTAACTCTGTCTTCTGAGCTTTGCACGACTTCGCCGTTTGCACCTAACTTGTCTCCTTTAGCATTTACACCCATGTTACCCATTGCTGGAGTATCGGCGTTCTGTGCGATAAGGGAATCAATGTCAATGACTTGTCCTCTATTTGATGTTCGTTTTACCATAATATCCTCATTTTAGAAACTCTTTAATATCTAAATTATATTTGATGCTATCTACTTTGTGTACACTTAATAAGTATAACACATAACTAGCAATACTACTTCCTCTACCTATGCCCCATACGATGTTGTTTTTTCGCATGGTATCAATAATATATATCAATACTCTAAGCACAGGATATAAATTTCTGGCTTTATATTCTGCCAGTTCCATATCTACTCTTCGACTGGTCGCCGCGTTATCAGTGCGGTCCACTCTGTCTGAAACTAACGTATTAATATACTCCTCAACATCTATATCCAAATAGTGCTTAGGTATTAAGTAAGTATTTATTCTGTCAAAATCTGTTTCAGTTAATATTTGGACCTTTTCTATATCAAACTCTGCACAATTCTCATTGTATAGTTTAATATCATCAGATAGCATAAACTCAGTATTAGTAAAAGATTTGTTGTTATACAACATCTCAATACCAACTGTTTCATCTGTCATAGGTCTTTTAAATTTATCTAACATATCGTTATTATATACGCATTATAGGTTAATGTCAATGTTTATTTCACTATCTTAGGAACAAACGGTTTTGACTTGTTAGCCTTACTGAAATCAATCTCAATAATCTCTGCATCGGTCAGTCCTTCAGTGTTGTCAGCCATGTATGTACGCACATCATCCTCGATCATTTTCCAGTCCTGTTCTAGCAGTTCTTTGCTTTTGGCTAAGTTCTCTCTAATTTGACCTAGTTCTTCGAAGTCTAATGCTTTGTTATCATATGTACTAACGTCTGATCTATTCCACCACGGTATATCATACATACTAAGTTCACCCATAAACTCATCTTGTAAAGGTAGAATCTCAGGCAGTCCGCCCTCGCTGTCCTCTACTGTGTATGTAATACCTGTACCTGTATCTTGTACTGCTACTTTGCCTACAATAATGTCTGACTGGCAAATAGCATTAAACTTAGCAAATAAGCAGTTCGCTATGTACATTACATTAGTGTCCGGTGTAACTATTAGCACGTTCTGTGATGCAGAAAAATGTGCATCAATTGTGTTGTTGTTCGTAGGGCTATACCATAGACTGTTGTTTAAGTAATGCTTAATCATATGTTCTATTTTTTGATATGCAATATTCTGCTGTATACTTAATTCTAATATATCAATGTCTTCACTGATTGAAGCAAACATAGTCCATGCTATCTTAAACGTGAATGGCTCTACCATTAGTATTTCGTCATTCTGCTCGTTGTCATCTCCCACGATTGCAGTAATCGTGCAGGGTATTTTATTAGTTAATGTAACTTTATTCATTATCGTTTTCCTTGTAACTATCTGCTACGCTTTGTATAAATCTAGTAGAGTCATCTCTGTAATCTGGATGGATTGTTGTTGATGCAATCGTTCCTATTTCTATAACCTCAGTTGCTTTTTTGCCTTTCATCATTTGTATATGCATACGCTCATTATATTCTAACTGTACCATATCCCTCATATTAACCAATTGATCATATATAGGACTGGCAACACTGATTTGTACCAGTTTTTGAGTAAACTCTTTGTTCTTATCGAGCAGTTCGTCGATTGTTAATGAGGAGTAGTCGTCGCCAAATGGATTCATAGTGACAACCTAAACATTAATGCAGTATCCTGGCATGCAAATCTAATACAGTTACCACGCAACTGGTAGTCCCAAAACTCTTTTAAGTCATTTGTTTTGCACCAGCCTCGTACTGGACTTGATGTGTACCAATTATATCTAGTAAACGCATTGAATTTAATATCCATGCCTTGATACTTAGACAAGTCTATTTGAGTTTCTGCCCAGTCGTTCCATAGTTGCATAAAGTATTCACTACGTTTCTCCGGAGTACTTAGGTCAAACTCTTCGACCGCCTCCGGAGGGAATAGTTCACTCCACGACTGAACTTTCTGTACTTTTAAATTGTTCTGCATAATATATTACCGATTCTTCATTTACACCATTGTGATTATGACGTTCGCTCACAATTATGTTTAAGTTAGGAAGTACGTTCGTAAACTTCTTTTCTAGCACATAACTTTTAGGCTTTCCAGATAGGTTTAGTTGCCAACCTTCGATGAAGTGTCTCGGTGGTAATAAATTATCTGTGTCGTCTGTGTATAGTTTACTAATGTCGTCCATTCTTCTAACAGACACATCAACAGATTCATATCCAGCAACTACTAGTTTTGCAACTACATCGCTTATAGCATCTGTTTTAATAATAAGTGTAGGCACTAGTAAATCGTCTTTAGGGTTTATATTCCAAAGTACGTTGAACCTGTTGTTCTCACATACTGATGTAATAAAATCTTCTGAGCGATTTACTATCTTCATTTTAAGTGCATCTACTACACTATTAACGTCTGTTATGCTATCATTGTTAATAACAATGCCTGCATAAAACTCTAGTGCTTGTTCTACACCTGCTACACCAACTGGTGTAAAGTGATTTTCATAATTCTTTCTAAACATTTCTACTGGGTAAGTATAAAAGTTTAGCCCACTTCGTTTAATAACACTAAGTCCTGTGGTTTCACAATGCTTACTGCCGTCTATAGTTTTAGGTGTATTAAAACCTAATCCGCTTATGCCCGTAGGCATATCAACACTAGTGTTAACTAGCATTACACATTTGTTTAAAGACCACATTGACATCTTAGCATCTTTAGTGACACTAATTTTGTTGAAACCTAATGACTTGAGGTTGATAACTACATCATCGACCAATGTTTCAGTAGGGTTTATGTTGTACTCTAAAAAGTTTAGTTCAGCCATCAGTTACATCTGCTGTGTCGCATGTGCCACAACATTCCGGCGTGCCACACTTGTCATGCTCAACTTCTTCGTCAATTGTTTCGCCATCACGTCCACGGTTTCTATTACCGTCTCCGTTAAGCTCTGTGACGTCTTGTTGCTTAAATTTAAAATTCTTTGGATCAACTATTGTTGGTTCCATTGTTACTCCTTTTTTGAATGATTTCATCAACAAGTCCAAAGTCTAATGCTTCCTTCGAAGACATAAAGTTGTCCCTGTCCATGGCGCTCTCAAAATCTTGATACGTCTTACCAACTGTGTTGTGTGTCACATAAATGTCTGTAAGTTCTGTCTTGATACGCTCAATCTCTTTAGCACGAATCATAATGTCCGATGCTTGTCCATTTGCGCCGCCTAGTGGCTGATGTATCATGTGTCTTGCACTTGGCAACATATAACGTTTACCAGGTGCTCCTGCTTGGGCAAGTAGACTTCCCATTGAAGCCGCCTGTCCCATAACGATAGTACTTACATTAGGATTAATATACTGCATTGTGTCGTACATTGCCATTCCTGATGTTACTGTTCCGCCTGGTGAATTAATATAAAAGTTAATATCTGCATCTGGATCGTCTGCTTCTAAGAACAAGAACTGGGCACAGATTGCATTACTAACTGCATCGTTAACTTCGCCATTTAAAAATACGATACGCTCTTTTAATAGCCTACTGTATATATCGTAACTACGTTCGCCGTTGCTTGTTTTTTCTATTACATATGGTACAAAATTCATATTATCCTCTTACTGTTGTATTTAGTGATGCTAGTCCATTTAACTTGCTAATAAAACTGTCAATACCTCTAATACGCTGGTATGATATAGTTTCTAGGTTAATAAATGAGTAGTCATCTGTTTTAACGTTAACCATCTCTTCGATTGAATTTAATTGACTTACTACTGCTGTTATTAATCCTTTAACAAATAGGCTGTCGCTATCATATGAAATGCCAATGTCGCTATCTAGTGTTAACCAGACCCTGCTTTGGCATCCATGTACTAAGTTGTTATCTGTTCGGATAATGTCATTAGTCCACTCGGGTGCTAATTCTATGATAGAATCATAAAAGTCTTCTGCTTCTAAATCTTGTAAGTAGTTTAAATCCATAACGCTATTATATAGAACATTTGTTTGTTTGTCAATACTATTTAACGTTATCGGGTTTTATTTTAAAGATATATCGGTGCAAATATGCCGTTGCCGCTGTACACACTGTAATTAAATTTTTCATCATCAGGAAAATATCTTTCGGGTCCAGGAATACAGAAATCTTCTGGGTGTGGCATACAGCAATTTATTACTATGCTGAACTCAATATGGCTGTACATTTGCATTGACGTTGAAATCCAACCTTCAATGCATCTTCCTAAATGGAAACCCATTACCCAAACACGCTCTACATGGTCGCTGGATAATATAGCATCTGTAATTTGTGGGTATTGATTGAGGAATCCATTAACAGGTTTATCTCCACTGGAGTTATAAACTGTATACATTTTGTTTGCCTTTGGGGCAACTAATTGATCGATAAGTTTACAAAGTTGTGGATGAGTTTTACGCATATAGATATGTATACCCGTATGCTGTATAGGATTAATACTTTCCCATGCATCAACAATGACAACTAAGTCTGTTTCAGGATGCATGGTTGGCTAGTATACGCCCTTGCCAAAATCGTGATTTTTCTTTTTCTTCTTCTTAGGCTTACTAGAGCCTCCTCTATAAAAGTATCCAATCCCACTGATAGATGGAGTCGATGTACTGCCTGCATCATTGCCTGCACTACCGCCACCGCCTTCTGCTCCGCCGTGTGCGCCAGCACCTGATCCATTACCTGAACCAGACCCACCGCCACTGCCAGCACCTGCGCCTGACCCGGCTCCTCCACCAGCACCTCCGCCAGCGCCACCGGCGCCACCATCGGCCATTAAACGTTTCCGCTTAATTGATTCTTCTATATCTTTTAAACGCATTTAAGCAATGTAGCCGCTGTCTGTAAGTAATGTGGCAACTTCGTCTGCATCTGTAATTTCAGCAATACTATCACTGTCACCGTCATCTGCTTTAAAGTAATCGCCGTCTGCATTCACAAACCATGTACGGTACTTAATACTATCAATGTCATCAGCATAATGGATTGCAGTGTAGCCTTCAAAGTCACTTGGACCTGAACCATTAGCTTCTTCTAAACCAATTTCTGTGAGCTCAGCCACTTTAGCATCTAACAATGTATCAGCCGCCGCCTTATCGCTATCGTTTGTTATGTACCAAGTACTAACTTCACCGTCAGCGTTTGTGCCTTGACTAAAGTATGCGGCATAGTCGCCAGCTTCTTCAATTAATAGTAAATGTGCTCTAATTTCTTTTTCTTGTGCGTAAGCCATTATTCTTCACCCTCTTTCTTTACGATTGCCCAAATGCCATATGCTAGACCGGCCCAAGCCGCCATCTTAACAATGCCACCGAACAAGATTATTGCTAGTGATCCAGCGATAATAACACCACCGTCCCAACTAGTTCTTTCTTTTATTCTTGATTTAATATATTCTAACATAATTTTTTCTCCAATGTCATGCTACTATTTATCGTTATGCTTTTGCTGTAAATGCTATAGGAACTACTATCATTCCTGCCTGAAGCTCAAGGGCGTTGGCATCGCCGTCGAAATTGCCGCCTGTGCCGATCACTAACCTTAGCAAACCATGCTCACCGCCAGGTGTAAACGAGTCTGCCTCTGCGAAGAATATCAAACGATTTTGTGCGTGGGTGATGTCATCGTGTGATCTCATAAAGGTGTACATCAACGGATTGATAGCACCAATCACCTGACTAAAGTAACCATTGCGATCATAGATGTTAGATGTTTCAGCACCGGTTTGTGACGTTTCTCCAGTTACAAGATTTGTAGTATTACCTGTGCCGTCACCTTTAAGTATTTCACTTATTTTTATATGATACATTCTTAAATTACTGCCGTTTGTGATAGGAAGATCCAAAGGAAATTCATTGTAACGTCCTGTCGCAATGTCACCAAGATTATAATTAGTTGCTTTGCTTGCTTCAGTTCCAAGATCTCTTTCGCCTCTCGTTGTGTCCCAGTTGTCTTCAAAGTCACCTGAGCTGGCGGTTGTCCTGGTGCGGAACATATAAAAATCTGCGCCTACATTATCTATAACGTCAGGAAAATTTCTCCAGTGGCTAAAGTTCTCATCAACTATCAATTTTCTGCTGTTGCCAAGGTATGTAAGGTCGGTTGCATTGTCAACTCTGTCGCCAAAGTAGCCTGTACCAGCATAAACACCATAGGTTACATCAGCGGCTTCTACTTGGAAACATTCTCTATTCATTGTTTGTTTTAGACTTGCGGCATCCCACCTGGTGTTGCCTACTACCATTAGTATAACACCGTCCTTACTGCGTATCATCACATAGTCTGGGTTAATGCTGTTCATTATAGCGTGTCCTACACGATCCCATTTTGCTCTTGTGTTTGGAACTGCACTTGGTACTATTTCATAAATTGCATATTGATCACTGGCATAAACCCATTGTGCGCCTGGGCTTGGCTGCGTGTCTGTTAAGCTACTGTATAAGTTTGCCATTATTCATATCCTCTCTCATGCTACTATTTATCGTTTTTCTCTATCAGGGACGTATACTTTATGTAATTCGGCATGCCGTGATCCCTTACAAAGTCAAAGAATTGGAACTTTTTAATAGCCGCCCATATTCCTCTAAAGCCATCTTTGATTATTTGCCATGTTGTTGCACTTCTAATTAAGCCAGCGTGATTAATATAATTTAACTTGCCGCCATGTACGAATGTGAAAACAGAAGGTGGTACACGTGGTACTATGTCATTGTTATTAACATAGCGAATGTATGCACCTATATCGCAACCTTCCAGGTGCTGACGAAACTCTCTATTTCCAACTCTTGGTTGCCCGTAGGTTCTAAGTTCCTTCACTGGAATACCGTCACTAGCTAATTGTTCAGCAACTAGTACCGCCATTGCACCACCTAAACTGTGTCCAACTACATATACATTAGGGAAGTTGCCGCCTTTCTTTTCTTTGGCAGTTCTAGCCTGTTGTACTACTTCTAATATTTCTGGGTAAACTAAATCCGTGTACTCTTTAAACCCTTGATGTACTCTTCCTGCTCTTTCGTGCCTAACTGGTATGGTCTTTAAGTCAGCGGCAATATCCGCAAACTTAGTTGGCTCTGTGCCTCTACATGCAACAATGATACCATCGTCTTTTGTAAAGAATACCCATGCTTCTGCATCTCCAACCTTAACAAGTTTTGCTTGCTTTCTTTTCATTTGTATTGTGTTCTGTGCCTCTACTAACTGCTCGGTAGAGAGGTATGCTCTGCCTGCCAACTTAGCCAACACTGCGGCTCTTTCAGCTTCAGAACAGTTTGCTAACCATCCCATAATTTACTCCTACATAATTATAGTAGTATTTATCGGAAAGTAGTATAATTATTTATACTCAAAAAAAAAGGCCGCCGTTTCCAGAAGCCTTTACTGCTCTTGTTATTGAATTATAAAATAGGTAGCATTGCCACGTACATCATCCATACAGTTAACACACTTAATAGTCCCATTGCAAAGTCGTCACAGAAATAGCCGTCATTGCAGAACTTATCTTTAAATGTGTTTAGGTGTGTGAAAATCCGTTGGCCTACCTTTGAAATCAAAGTAGTCATTATCTCTTCTCCTGAGTCTAAATCATTTTAGCACCCAAATTCACAGTATCTTACGATCACTGCTAGGGGGTTAAAGTTCTAAACTTTTAAGTATGCTTCGTAATGTTGTACTATTTCAATAATAGCCTCTGCGGATACGCACCGCTACAACCGACAGCATTCAACCGTCCCTTTGTGGAAGTATGGATTGCGTCTCACTTCCAAAGTGTATTTATCAATCGTTATAAGATGTGTTAACTTTTGTGGTTATTTTAGTCTGCTTTGGAAAAAAGAGACTTGCCCCAGCCTTGTCTACGTCTAAAATAGAATCGGTCATAGTATGCTTCGCCTGTAACTGCTTCGCCGATGTCTATCTCATACACCGTGTCACGCTCTCTAAACTCGTCTAAGCCGTTTATGAACTCCCAGAAGTTATATGGGTGCTGTGAACTGTACGGGTATACTGTAGGTTCATCTGTTACATAGTCATGTTGGAACTGTAGCAGGCGTTGTAGTAGTGCGTCATTTAATTCAGTGTACTCTTTACTGAACGTCTTTTTAATAAAGTCCACTACATGCTGTCTGTTCCTGTGGAATGTTGGTTGTATTTGCCACATGTAAGTATGACCACTCCAGCCATCTTCCATGTTCTCATCTTTGCCTGTCTCTAGGTAATGTCTCATCTGTGACTCAGCATGTTTATAAAAGCCGCCAACTGGGCCTTCATCATCTTTCAATGTTTGGAACAAGTAGTCATACATTTCTAAGTAAGTAAAGTTTTTGTAACGTCTTAAGAATCTAGTTAGTGCTTGACTCCATCCGAAGTTGTGGAAGTTATTAATCATCCAACTGTACATCCACGCTTCAAGAAACTTTTCCTTAGGCATGTCTTTAGTACCAACAACTAGTTCAACACGTTCACTTACATTGTCTTCTTCCTCAAAGCCACCTACATAGTTCTCCACAACAATAGTTGCGAGTTCATGCTTTAGCCTTTCGTCAGGTCTGTTCATGTGTGCATTTTCTAGCAGTTGTGCTAACCAGCTTTCAACTGTGTTGTGCTGTCCTGCTTCAATAATCTCACATAGTCCCCTGCGCCAACTGTTAAACGTTTCGCCTGGCAAGCCTAAAATGAGTTCTGTGTAACTAGGTATCTGTTCTTTGTTACACTTATCAAAAATCATTTTTAAGTCACTGGCTTCCATGTTACGTCTGCGTATCTCTGTGAGTACATCCATGTCCATGCTTTGCACACTTAATGTAAGTCCTCTATTAAATCCACTGCCAATAAACTTCTTAACAATTTCTAGTATTTCGTCACTGCTGTTCTTGTACCAAGTAGCATCAACTACTTTAGGATAACCGTATTGCTGTTGTAGTGATACAAGTGTTTCAGTTACAGCTAAATCTCTGTCTGTAAACACCCCGAAGTTAGCATCGGCTATAGTTACATAGTCGATTTCGTTTTCCGCAAGCCACGTGAGCTCTTGTAGAACCTTAGGCATAGGAAACTTCTTTATCTTCGCATACGTTAAACTACCCCAATCGCAAAATGTACATGCAAATGGGCAACCTCTATTTGTTTCTAATGTGCCGTTCCATACTACACCAGGATTAGCCGACATTATTTTATCAAACACACCAGTTAAGTATGGACTAGGAATATCTAGTTCATCTAGTCTGCCGCCGTGATATAATTGTTCTAATGGTTCGCCTGCTAGGTATGACTCTAACATCTTAACTGCGGACTCTTCCCCTTCATTTAAGGATATACTGTCTACATAAGGATGGGCTTCGAAGAAATTTTCTTCCATAGGTCTGTTTGTGATTTGTGGGCCGCCAAATATAATTGTAATCTCAGGATTCTGTTCCTTTAATTTTTGTGCAACTACTTTGGACCATTCCCAATTCCACATATAACAACTGAACATTGCTATATCAGAGTGCTTGGTGCGTTCAACTAACTTGTCTGGATCTTCACGTTTATAAACGAGGTCAGATACTTCAAAGTTGTCTTTAATTGTGTCGAAAGAACAAGCATAACTCCATAAACAACCAATACTGTAGGGTAGCCAATAACCTGTAAAGCTATTGCCTCCGATCTTAAAGTTTGGTTGAACAAGTAATACTTGATACTTTGTACTTAGGGGTACTTCCATATCAAGTATTTATGACTACTTCTTTTTTGATGCGTTAATAACTTCGGTAACTATAGCGTCTTTCTTCTTTCTCTTATCAACTTCAATACCGAACTCTCTGCCTTTAGCTTCAAGTTGTGCTTTAGTTAATTTAGATAAAGATGCTTTAGTCATCTTAGGTTCTGGTGCTCTATCTGCCTTCTTTGTTACTGTTGCTTTCTTAGTAACTGGTGTATGCACTCTAGCAGGTGGGGTAGCTTTCTTAGGAGCCTCCGTTACCACTACGTCAGGTGCTGGTGATGTAAACCAACTCATAATCCATCTTAATAAACTCATTATAAACTCCTGTCTAATTTTGTTAATGTATCGAATCTGTCTTCAAATAGTGGGTGGGCTAAGTTAAAAGGATTGTTCCTTTTAAACGATGTACTAGCAATTCTGCTTAGTACTAACCCCGCCTTATTTTGTACGTCTTCGTTCGTTATAGTATTTATATAGTCTTGTATTGCGGTTATGCCTAAATTAGGCAAAGAAATGAGGTCAAATAACAATGTATCGAACTCTAAGTAACTCATTCCTAATTGATCTGCATCGCTGTTACTAATGCCTAAACCGTCCGTTGGTGTTGCTTGTACTGTTGCAAGCGGCACGCCTAGTTGTGTTGCCATATACGGCACTTCCCAACTCTTACTTAAACTTTGGATAGGGGCAATGTCGCCTACGTCACCATGTAATGTCCAAAAGCCTGCGGCTAGTTCACTAAAGTTGTCTGTGCTGGCAACACATCCTCCAACTTTGTGTGCAAGGTTATACAATGCCATCATTCGTAATCTTGCTCTAAGATTACCTTGACGTTGTAGTCCTCTATAAGTAGAATCATACTCGCCTAACAATTCTTGCATACTGTCGAACTGTTTAGACAAATCAATACTGTAAGGTTCTAGTCTGAGAACATCAATCGCTTCTTGTCCTCTAGCAGTCTCTTCTGGCTTTTGGTGTATTGGTAATGTGGCACCGTGTACAATCCATCCTGCTTGTTTGAATAACGCGGCTGTTAATGCACTGTCTACGCCACCACTCATTCCCACAACAATATCTTCTATGTCATGCTTTACTTTATAATCCATTAAGTCTTGAACAATTTTCTCTGAAATCTCATCCATCTTCTTAGGGTTTGGATATACACCCGAAGCAATATTACTTTCTATCTTATCACAAAACCAATCTGTAATTGGCCCACCTCCAGCTGGTGTTAATGCTAATACGTCATCTACTGTTAATGTCACTCTGTATCTCCTGTGGTGTCTTCCATTGAATCATTTTTGCAATTGTCTCTCTACCAATCTTGTGTTGTCTCCAGTACTTCAAATCCTTTATTACTGATCCGTCATGCATCTTGAAAAATGTACTGTTCTTATTTCTTTTGCCTTTTACGAATAGTGTAACTGCATAGCCACCTTCAGGGATTTCAACTCTATGGAAGTCCGTATGTTTTCTAAATGCAAACCAACCTGGGCCGCGCCATACTTTATCCTTTCCTCTACATTCATAATATCCTCCCGACAGTATGATTGTAAAATAACCCCAAGGGTGATTATGTTCGAACGGTAGGTCACTACCTTCTATCAAATTTAAACAAATTCTGGAATCGCTATACATTCCTGCAACACCTTTTATAAGGTTAGGACCTAAGAAATAAACACGGTGTAAGTACTGATGACCGGTGAATATATTTGTTAGTGCTTCTGCACCAAACTTACTAGCAAGTTTCCAAAAGAGTTTCTTCATAGCAGTATTTATTAGTCAAAAAAAAGCCAAACAATAAAGTCTGGCTTCTTCCTTACTACTCTTGTATTATTATTATTATACTCTTTCTACTTCAACTACATCTTTACGGTTAGTTGGAAAAACTAGCTCATCTTTAAGATGATGCTGTCTTCTAGGCTTGTCCTGATCCGGATAGCCAATTCCCATTAATAGTAAAGGTTTTTCATCAATGCCGAGAATTCTTTGAATCTCGTCTTTGTTACAACAAGAACAACAACCAGTGCTGTATCCTAGCATAGCCGCTGTCATATTGACATAGCCTGCCGCTACTCCTACTGCTTGGTGCATATCCATTTCCATAACTTTTGCATTTTCGCCTTGGTCTGTGTTCTTAGCGGCTTTTTCCGCATCAAAGTCCTTAACAAAAACAACTAGCAAATTTGCTAGTACTTGTGGATTAGTTGTTAGCCTGTCGCCTTTCATTGCCACACCACCTTTTTTGCCATCTTCAATAAGGAAACCTAAAGTGTTTCTGTGAATCCTAGTGATGACGTCTCTATCAGTGATGAAGTAAGGTTTGAAGAATGTTACGTTCTGCTTACTAGGTGCACCTAAGCATGCCTGCTCGATGATTTCTAAATCTTCTTGTGGAATTGACTTAGAAAGGTCCCAGTTACGTTGAACGTGTTGACTCTTATGTATTGCTTTTAATAGCATATTTTTTAACATGTTAAACTCCTTTCGGACACTATATTATTTGGTCAATGCATTAACCATAGTATCTTACACATATTTATCTAATAGCCATAAAAAAAGGCAGTGTAGTAACTGCCTTCAAGGGATGGGTTGTTATCTGATCTTGTTGTTTATCTCTACTGCTTTCTTTAACATGTTTAACTTGATGTTCTTGTCCTTTGCATACTTTAGTAACGCTTCTGTATCCTTAGGGAAACAATGCCCACCAAATCCAAACTCACCGTCAGGTCCTGGAACTTTCATATGGCTGTCACCTATACGTGGATCACGCTCTAGCATGTCGGTAAACTGATCCCAACTAACTGAACTTGATCCTGCTTGGTGCAATTTGTATATGTCATTCATAAACATCACTTTGGATGCAAGATAACTGTTAATAGTGTACTTTAGCAGACTTGCTGTTGTTAAGTCTGTTTTAAATGTAGGAACGATCTTTACACTACTGTATCGCAAGTATGCTTTTTCAACTACTTCACAGTCTTTCCACTTGCCACCTAACACTTGCATTTTAGGATTAGCAAAGTCGTGTGCCGCGTTTGCTTCAGTGAGGAACTCTGGGTTGTACACCATCTTTAGTTCAAATGCCTTCTTGAACTCGTGTAAGTAATCCGGCACAATAGTACTCTTAATAACTACTACACCCTTATACTGAAGTTGATTGAGCTGTTGTAACACACTTCTAGCAATGCTTACATCACAACTACCATCCTCGCCAACGGGCGTAGGAACGCATAGGAACGTCACTGTAGGGCATAGCTCTACTAGTTGTTCTAATGTAGTGTCTGAATGTATGGGATCAACAATGATTTGTGTAACACTAGGGTTATCGAAACCGCCACTTACTGCTCCGCCAACAAAGCCCTTACCGATAATGCCTAGTTTAAAGTTGTCGTCAGACATTTTTCTTTATCCTCTCCATTAAATACATATCCTCATAAGCAGGATCACCTTCATACGGTGGTGCTTTTAATATTGCCGCATCAACTCTCATTTTGATGTCCCACAGTCTCTTTTTCATATCTCTGCCTGTGTAACCACAGTTTCTAGGATTAAGCATCTCATGTTCTAATTCCCATATAATATGAATTGCTTTGTGAGACTCTGGGATAATCAACTTACCATGCCTCAACGGCTTTAATTGTTTCAGGCAATCCTAAGATGCCATCAATTAAGTCCTGTTCAAAATCATATGGTGTATTTGCTTCTCCACCAAAAGTTGCCCAACCTTGTTCAATTACTAAATCAAACTGTTGTGCTGTGTCACCTATTGCTTTAAGGCTGTCGCCATCTGGCATAGGTACTGTTACTGTATATCTTGGCATATTCTTTTACTCGCCTATTTGTAAATTTTCGTACACTTTGTTGTGTGTAGCACCGTTCTTAACTTGTATAAATGTTGTGCATTTCGATAAGTTCTTTAACTTATTAGCGCCAACATAAGTACACCCACTACGCAAACCTCCAAGTATGTCTGTGACCACATTGGTAACTGGACCCTTGTAAGGTAAACGTACAATCCTTCCTTCACTTGTTCTATGACCTTGTACACCGCCATTATCCTCCTGTGCTTGTGTGGTGGAACTACCGTAAAACTCCACCATGTTATCGTTTACTGGAAATCCACTCTCAATGCATCCAGCCATCATGCCACCTAGCATAACAAAATCTGCTCCAGCGCCAAATGCCTTCACCACGTCTCCAGGAGAACTGCAACCGCCATCAGCAATGATGTGTCCCCCAAGACCATGAGCGGCATCCATGCATTCAATGACTGCTGATAACTGCGGGTACCCAACGCCAGTCTTAATGCGAGTAGTACAAACACTACCAGGACCAATGCCCACCTTAATGATATCTGCTCCACGTAATAGTAACTCCTCTGTCAGGTCCGCAGTTACTACATTACCTGCAATGATTGTAATATGCGGATATTTTTCTCTAAACCTAGCAACATAGTCTAGGAATCTTTCGCTGTAACCATTAGCAACATCAATACAAACATACTTTATGCTTCTACATAACTTTAACGTTGCATCAATACGCTCTTGGTCTACTTCAGTTATACCTGTGCTAATTGCAATATGGTCTGCAAGGTCAGACTTATGTACATGGCTACCGAACCAGTCCCAAATGTCTGCAGGTTGGTAGTTCTTATCTAAGCATGTAAACATAGGAACTCTAATAAGTTCTTCTGCCATGTTAAATGTGCCTACGCCACCCATGTTAGCCGCCATAATAGGAATACCCTTATATGACTTTTTACTATTCCTAAATGTGTATTGCCTAACTAAATCGACATCCTTCCTGCTACCCATCGTACTACGTTTAGGTCGCAAGAGGACATCGTCATAGTTAAGTTTTACATCTGTCTCTATACGCATATCACTACTATTCCTATATAAGTTAAAAAGTGTGCGAACTGATCCACACCGTGTGTAACCCAATACATTTGATCCTGAGGACCTAACTGTTTGCGTTTCCATACATTGCTTTTAACATAATCTATATGATAATGTAAAACCGCATCTGCTATTCCTAGCGCCAGCGATATGGGCCATCCCATACTACATAACTCTAATACTACAAAAGTTAGTGTACCGTGGTGACTAGCATGAGCTAGTCCGCCTTTGGCTCCATAAGTTGCCTTATCTTTTATCATCCAACTGTATTGCATGAAGTAATCAGCAATCAGATGCTTAGTCATAAGAAGCGTTATGAGTACAAGAGTCACTCTACCACCACTGCCAATTCATAGGAATTTTATGCTTTAGTGGTCCGAGCAAACGCTCTTCGATTGGTCCAATAAAATACGGACGTGGAATAAACCACCCCAATACAATACCGAACAACACTAATAAAAATGTAGACATTACTTGTCTCCCTCTTTAATGAAAACACCATCAACCATTTTTCCTTTACGGTCTTTGATATCATTGTAAGCGACTTGCAAACAATGTTCCATTGATAGTCCGTTACGTTCCATGATGTTAATTAAAACTACCATCATGTCACCTACGTCATCACTAATGTCTCTACCTTTGCAAATGTTGTCGCTTAGTTCACCAGCCTCTTGGATCAGTTTCATGTACTGGTCCTTGTCGGTGGCACCTTCAATCAAATTTCTATCATGATGCCATGAACGAATAAGATTGTCTAGTTCTGTTACCGTTGCCATACTAACGTGTCTCCTTCTTCAAATACGTTATCGCCTCTGATGCCTTTGTACTTGTCATACTCAGCACCCTCTAAAAAGTACATCCAGGCTTTGCCCTGTGTTGTGTGTATTACTTGTCTGTTGTAGAACTCTGGATATCCTTCCATACCATCCAGCTGTCCAAATACTTCGTCATCTACTTCCCACACTTCGCCTTGAATATGATACTCGCCTTTTAAGAACACTCCAGGGAATGATCCTAAGTCAGCCATTTCGTAATCAGGGTATTGTGTTTTTGCTTTGCCTACAATACTTGCACCTGTTCCGAAATTGTTAAGTCCTCTAACTTCACCGCCACTTTTCAGTGTACCATAAACGAATACGTTATTCATAAGGCTTCCTATTATCCATGTCTTTGACTTTCTCTTCTAATGCTTTAATTCTAGCATTCAGTCCAGTAATTAACATACTAGTATCCGAATCAGTTACAATAGTATCTAGTGCGATCCTATCATTGCGTAACTGGCTCATGTTAGTCTCTAACGATTTAATAGTCACTTCATGTTCTTTAAGCAGACTTATTAACTCTGACTTAGTCATTTGTGTTTTAGATTTCTTCTTCTGTATACTATTCATATGCTTATTTTACGGTATTATGAGTCCAAAGTCAACCATTTTCTGTACCGTATTTCCTCTAATTGTAAGTATTTTTGTATTTCCTGGGGGTAATGCTTGTGTATATAATCCTTAATGATATTGATATCATGTGTATCCGACTTATGTTGATGCTCTACCACAAAGCCATTGCGGCTCTGCCATTCTGATAATTTGGTTGTATCAACAACTTCAAGTGTGTTGTACTCAATACCATCTAACTGCTCTAACCAATTAGCAGTATGTCCATTGAATAAATCTATGCCATGCTTTTCATACTCTGCATCATACCATGTGTTAAAATCGCCCACATCTCCCTGTAGTGCCCACACCGTCCGAGCTCCGCTCATGTAACGTTCATACGGATCTCTTATAATTATAGTGACATCATAGTCTGCCCAAGTAGCAGAGTCAAATGGAATTTCTCGCTGTCCGACATTACCTTGTACATAATGTGGATCAGGGTTACCATGGTACCAACCTTTATTTTCTGATTTGTTTTTGTATACTGCTGTAACAGAAAAGGACAGTGTCATAAGTCCACATTTTCTAGCAGATAGTATTACCCGTTTATTTGGTTCATCTAAGAACACTGACATTAGTATTCAAACTTGTCTGACTCTTTAACTTTGGTGTACTTGTTAAAGTAGTCTTCGATAATATTATTATAATGGAATGTTATTCTATGTAGTACACGTTTAGCAATAACTTCTGGCTCCCACTCTACTCGTTTGTGTAATGTTAGCACTTGGTCTGATATAACAATATCACCAGGATGCCATTCATGCTCATACACATATTTGTCTTGGAAGCAATGGTCCATTAGTATTTGTTTTAGTTCAGGGTCTGCAGGGAATGAACAGTTGTTATGGAAGTGGAAGTATAATCCTTTCTTGCCTGTAAAACTCTCATGTACTAAGGGCATAGTGTACTTGTGGTCTACAATACCAAACCCCTTCATAGTCATTAGTTGTGGTGCTGGAACACCTTTAGCCCAATTCTCTGGAGCATACTCGTAGTTGCCTATTACATCTTGGCATCTTGCTTTGATGTCATCAGGTAAGTCTGCGTATGCTTTAGTAGTATCCATGAATGCTGTATGTGTTTTTTCACAGAAGCCTGCACCTTGTAATGCAACACCTCTTGCTCTGTCCATTTCGCCATTCATGTTGCTGTGCCAATCTAGTTCTCCGTTTCCAAAGATACCAGTTGCCATGCCCTTCTTAGTTTTCTCGCCAGTAACACGTTGTACAGGATAATCGTTATCATTGCCGTCCCATGTGAACGGGTCTATGAATTGTTGTTTACCTTTGCCAGTGTTCTCGCCATCACGTTTCCAAAGCATTTGTTCGCTGTTTGCAAAGTGTCCCATCTTGGCACATAGTTTTGTAAAAGGAATTGTTTGGAATGCTTGGTCTTTAAATACAACAATGAGATGTTCTAAATATAAATCATTTATGTCGCTATAATCTTGTTCGCTAAGATTTTGAATGTCGCATTCTATTTGAACGCCTATATTAAGTGGTACTACTTTCATGCTGGTCCTCAAGTTTTTCTACAACACACCCGCTCTGCTCTAGGAATGCTTCGCCGCAACCTTTAGCCGCATTATAACTATTCTTATATATAACGTGCGAGATTCCAGACTGGTGTATTAGTTTTGCACATTCAATGCATGGCATATGAGTGCAAAATATTGTAGCACCTTTGCTACTGTCCGAACTCTGTGCTACTTTAGTAATAGCGTTTGCTTCTGCGTGTAACACTTCTGGCTTAGATACTAGTTTTCTGCCGTAACCTGTGTTACCAAACTTTACTTCTGTTTCACACTCGTTATCCCAACCTGAGGGCATACCGTTATAACCAATGCTTATGATACGATCATCTTTAACAATGATTGCACCTACTTGTAAACGCTTTGCTGAACTTAGTTGTGCGAATGTTTCTGCACAATCCATAAATGCTACTTTAAATTTATTTTTCATATTTACAAACACTTACAGCGGCACTGCGTCCGCCGAATCCAAAACTGGTTTTAAAGAATCTGTTGTATTCTGCATCAACAGGTTTATTGCTTAACACAAAATGGTCATCGTCAGTAAACGGATCTTCTAGTCCTGCATTTGCTGGGACAAATCCATCTATCATTGCTTCAGCACCTAGTATCATTTCTGCTAATCCACTAGCACCCATCAAATGGCCTACTTGTCCTTTGTTGCTGTACAAGTAACTTGTCTGCGGGAAGTAATCTTTCAACACGTTGTACTCCACGGGATCTCCGAATGGTGTACTAGTGGCGTGTGCATTTAAAACTGTGTATTGGTCAGCACTTGTGCCTGCTTGTTTCAAAGCAGTATCAATTGCAATCCTAGCTCCTGTGCCTTCTAAGTCTGGTTGTGTGGCATGTGCTCCGTCATTTGCAATACCTATGCCGTCTACTACCCAACGTATGTTTGCACCTCTGGCTTCTGCTTTCTCTAAAGGCTCTACTACTAAACATACAGAACCTTCTCCCATTACAAAACCATCTCTGCTTTTGTCCCATGGAACGCTTCTACCTGTTGGACTAATAGCACCTAACAGTTGGAAGTACAGTGAACTCATTGCACTGGTCATCCAATCTGTTCCTACTACCACAGCACAATCGTAGTCTTCTAGTTGCATGTACTTCTTGGCAATGTCTAATGCCTGTACACCGCTTACGCATGTGCCACTAGTACTCATACTAATGCCATTCCACTTGTAGTGACTGCTTATGTGATTGCTTAGGTATTCGTGACTGCTACTTAAAAGCAATTGAGGGTGAACTTTTGCTCTACCCCTTACAAGTATATCGCTAAACTTTGCTAAGTTAGGTGCTCCACCTCTAATAGTTCCTACAAATACAGGAGTATTGTCTGGGAAGTCTAAACCGCTTTGTTTAACTGCTTGATCAACTGCGGACATACTTGTGACTACAGTAGGATCTAACCAACGTTTGTTCTTTGGTTCGATTAATCCTTCTAAGTCTAAGTTGTCAATGTCACAGTGGAATGCTTTTTCTACCTTAAGGAACTTATCTGCAAAGTGCCCAGGCAGTTTATAGTCTGTGATTGGAACGTCGAGTGCCTTTAAATTCTGTGTTACGGATTGGATGTCATTGCCTAAAGGCGATACAATGCCCACTCCGGTTATAGCAAGTTTCATACTGATATTTACCGCTAATGCGTTGTGTGATTATTTAATTATGGTAGGTATTAAGATTTCTTAATAACAGCCGCTTGCCAAAAACCTGTACCGTCAGATTCACTGTTTAAAACATACTCAGCAGTCCAAAGTCTTCCAGTGTTTGTTAATGCATTCATGGCATCCCAAAACGCTGTCTGGACAAGAGGTAAGTGGAAGTTAGTAATAATCATTCCGCCGCCTGTGTTCAAGTTGTTAAACATAGAAGTGAATCCTAGTTTCATTGCTTTGGTCTCATGTGCTTGGTGTCCCATGCTTACCGGCCAAGGACTATAAATGCCTAGGTCAATAGTTAGGTCGCCACTAGCCGCTAAGGCTGTACCGCCTGAGTTCAATGCTATGCTGGCAGGTATTGATAAACGATTTGATGCTAAGTCATTAACACCCATTGTCGTTGGAGCATCTGCTAAAATTGATGTGCTCAATACTACAGTAGCATCGGCACCCCAAGCATCTAAAACGTCAACACTTACTGCATTGCCGCCTTCATCTTGGTTTAGTCTTGTTCTGTTTGCAATGTCAATTTTGTATACGTTTGCCGCATTACCGACATTATCAAAATATTCGCTAGTTGTTAAGTAAGCATCACTGTATACATCTGTTGTTGCAATTTTTAGATCTGCACTATTAGTACAGTTGTCTAGAATGAATTTTGCAGTTTTGCCAGTACCTGCGTACTGCTCACTGATATTGATTATTGCACCCGAATCCAATGATTCAGTAACAAGTTTAATAACAGCACCATGGGATTCTGTAATTAACCCGTCCATCAAGTCGTCCCAAGTAAATGCGTCTTGATCTACTGCTCTAACTTGTGTCTCTGTAGGTAAAGTTATATCTGTCATTTTTTGCTCCAATGTATTACAATTTAACTAACACACTTATTTATCACTTTTTAGTATAATGTCCTTTATATCCGGAAAATATAATACCAAATCCTGTATTTCCTGGATAGTGTACTCATCACTAATACGCCCAATACGGAGTCTTCCTAGCCGGTACTGTGGGTCAGTGTAATCTATATGGTCGTTTAGGTTATTTTTTTCACACCAAGTGTAAAATTCTACTTCTTTTTGATGATCTACTTCGTCTGTTGGTGCATTATGTGGGCCTGTCATAAAATTTACTGCAATGCCAGGGCATAATGTAGTTTGCTGTCTAAGTTCGCCTGTAGCAACTAACTCGCTATCATCTGTCCAAAAACACGCACCCAAATCTTTACCAACTGTGTGATAGTCCATTTCCAACTCTCCCCATAGTGCATGTGGCTTACGCAACATATGGTCTTCTGGAGTAAGTTCAAGTCCTTGCGGTATAGGCCCTACTTGCTTTGCAACTATAAACACCTGGTCCATTTCGACTGGTCCTGCTTCTAATAAGTGTACTAGTATGTTAACACGTTCTAACTCTATTTGAGTTTGGTTAGCATTAATACCATGCAACTCTGTGTACAGTTGGAATATTTCATGTAATTTGTTTAACTTTTTAACTTGTAAGTGTGGCTCTATATCTAAATCTAGTTTTAGTGATTCGTCAATTAACAAGTCTTCTCTTAAAGTGTTTACTGTGTCCACCACAGTATTCATTTCTGCGGCTAGTGATAAAGTAGACTCAGACGTGTTGCTACGCCTGACGTCTACCCTGCCTTCAATAAATGATGTAGGCTTAGTATCGTTTAATAAATCAACAAACCTGTTTACAACAGGCAAGTCATATAAATCAAAGTCTATACTTTTAGTTTTATCGCCTGATTCACTCTGAAACTGTATCTGCAGTTTCTTCATCAGTAATTCCTAATTGAGACCTTCTCAAGTCTTTAACGTTTGAAAGATACTCTAACATGCTTTCAGCATCACTAACTTGGAATGGATCACCAGCAAAGTTATCTTCCTTACCATCTTCACAGAAAATCATTTCCACTCTACCGTTGTCTACTACCATGCTGTAACGTTGGCTTCTATAGCCAAAGCATACTGCTTCTTTCTTAACTAACATGCCCATATGTCTTGTGAAGTCGCCATTGCCATCTGCAATAGGCTTAACATCAACAATACCCATACTGTTGAACCATGCGTTCATTGTAAAACTATCGTTAACACTTAAACAATATACTTCATCAATGTCTTGGTCTAAAATCTTTTCGTAGTTTGCTTCGTATACTGGTAAGTGTGTTGTTGAACATGTAGGTGTAAATGCACCTGGTAATGCAAAAAGTACTACTCGCTTACCTGCAAAGACATCTTCGCTAGTCTCTGCTACCCATGTGTAGTCTGCTTGCCCATCCGGTTTAAATCGTTTGTTCCATTTGATCTCCGGAATCGTCATTTCAATAGCCATTCTTTTCTCCTGTGTGTGTCAATTATATTAGTTATCTATAAAAACACTAAAGTTTGCAAAATTCTTGTATTTTTTCAGTTCCTTCATAATATCATAGTTATAAAGTTCTTCCCTAGAGTGTGGTGTTTTAATCTCTTCAACAATATGCTTCACTAAATTTTCTGTGTAATTATGTTTAATATTTGTTAATGTTAGGTACATACGTTTTCTATTTTGTATGATATCGTTCCTTGACTTTACCCAGCATTCGTGTAATTCTTCAATACTCATTTGATTAATACGATGTACTTGTTCTAGTACTGCTGTCATACGCTTCGCATCATCTTTGATATTGTCATAGTCTTCGTTAATACCAAAATGATTACCCAACGTCTTATAGCCTAGCTTCTTAAACCTTTGTAAGAATCCTTTTTGTGAATACAATATTAATGCATGTCCGTTTACTGCAGGCTTTAGTACTTTTTCTGTAATAAACATGTTAGGGTGGTCAAAGTCTCCAACAGTTTCACATGTTACCCAAACATAGAAATCATTCTTTGATGGAATGTGCTGTGACTCAACATCGCCGATATGTGGACTGTCACCTACTATAGACTTACCTACTCGCATATCCTTTTTAAACGTTTTAACTGTGTCTTCGTTCATTGTGGGCAATAGGTCAGGTTGGTACTTTTGTAATACATGGCCCATATACTCCCAATGTACTATCTGGTCTTCCCAGTCATCTGACGTTGTTCCACTTTTAAAGTATCTCAGTGGAGGGTATGCACTAATTGTAGCATTGTTGCGTATATTGTATTGCCACATGCCCCATAGCATTGCTGAACGTGTCATACTAGGGCGTCTATTTAAAAACGATATTTTGTGATGTCGTTTTTTGTCAAAGTTAATGCTTCTATGTTGGTACTCAAAATGGTTTTCAGCGTGTCTATATGCAATGCCTTCCATCTCTTTGAAGTCCATATGCCCTGACATGTGCCAACGGGTGATGTACTTTATCGGCTGTTCTTTGCGTTCTTGTGCAAACTTGTTTATGTCTGTTTGTCCTAAGAAGTTTTGCCCCATAAAGAATATTCTATCTTTAGGAATTTGAAACAAACTCATGCAGTCGTATACTTGCTCTATAATTTCTGCAAGTTGCGGACTCTCATCACAAAAACCTATTACTAAGTTATGGTCAGGCATCGCATGCCAATTCTCGAAGTATGATAGTAGGAAGTCTACTTGCTGTTCTCTTAATCTAAAATTAGTACTGTAACGACCGTAACTGTCTAGTTCATTCCATCCACTAGTGGGTATGAAAAAGTTCCAAACCATAGCAGGCTTTTCCATTGTCCATTCGCTTTTAAATTCTGCAAATAATGTGTTGAAGTCTTGGAAGAATAATACTAACGGATGTGCTGTAACTCTGTCTCTTATAGGACTATCAAGTTCAAAACCGTTCTGTATAATTTGTTGTAATTGGGGAGGGTTCGTTAAATCGAATCTTTCACCTTTGCTACTTTTTAATCTATGTATGTTTACTGATAAGGTCATCCAACAAGGCTCTTTATTAGTGTGTTGAGGAATAAAACAATGCCTACTCCGTTTAGAAGCATTAATGCTCTATCCTTCCAAAGGAATCCCACAATCATCCAACCGCAAACGCCTATTAGGCTTAATACTAAATCGTAAAATTGTAATCCAGGTACACCTCTAATGCTCATACTACTAAGGATGAAAACACTTGCTATCCATTTAATGTACCAGCTAAGATCCTGCTTGGGTGTTGCACTCTTTTGTATTCTATTAGAATGCTTAATCTCACCTACTGTAAACTCTTTGCCTTTTCTTGTCTCTATTATTACTTCATCTAGTTTTGTACTGGACGCAGGAGTTTTCCTGCCCATTATAAAACTCCAATCTGATACTTGCCTTCATCACTAATGTGATCTGGATTCCAAGGAGGATTAAATGTAAGTGTAACTTTAACACCGTTAACACCTTTTGCGGCTCTTGTAGCAAATTCAATTTCCATAGGCAATATCTCTGCCGCAGGACAATTGGGTGATGTTAATGTCATTATAACATTAGCGTCTAACTCTTTACTTACTGCAACCTGATATATTAATCCCAAGTCATAAACGTTTAAGTTTATCTCAGGATCGTATACTCGCTTTAAATTAGCGATAATACTTTCTACTATTTGGTCTTGGATAGTTTCTTTATTGCTTTCCATATTCCCTCTACAAGTGTAACACAATCGTGTTCGTCATTATATGGCGCTGAACTTATTCTCAACACCCCTTTACCACCTGAGTATTTATTACTTGCAGGATAGGCGCACATGTGTCCTGTTCGAACACATACGTCTTTTAAATCTAATAAACCAGCAACATCACTAGGATGTAAATCATCAAAAGTGAATGTGTACACACTTCTGGGTGCAATGTTACCAATCAGTTTCATTTCTTCTATTGCAAACAAACCTTTTTCTTGCAACATATTGAAAAACTCTGCTTCGCATTCCTGGATGTCTTTATATGTAACTTCTTTAATCCACTTAGCCGCGGCGCCTATAGCATGTACACCTGATATGTTCTGTGTACCAGCTTCTACTCTGCCTGGTCCAGCAACACATACATAGTGATCAAAATCAACATGCGATACTGTTCCGCCACCTAGGTAACTTTCTTTTTCGTTAAACCCGCCTCTACTAAACAGTACACCTGTTCCTGTTGAAGCATACATCTTATGACCACTAAATGCCATATAATCAATGTTGTTCAGTTGTAAATCAATCTCTTTGTGTCCAATGCTTTGACAAGCATCTACCACTGTTGTGCAATCGTTCTCTTTAGCAATCCTACACATGTCCTTCCATGGAAGTTCAACTCCTGTTAGATTACTTTGTGTAAGGAAACTTGCAACTGCACCTGGATTTGACTTACATGCTGTCTCCCAGTGAGCAATATCAATACTGCCTTCATCGTTTGCAGGCACAATAACTAGTAAACCATTAAGTGCTGTTCTGCCCTGTCTCATCCAAGGTAAAATATTACTGTGGTGTTCTAGCTCTGTGATAATAACCGGAGTCTCTAATGGAATCCAATCTGCTAACATGTTTATGCTGTGAGTGGTACCAGCAGTAAATGCCACTTCCCAATCCTCACAATTGATTAAGCCTGCTACTTCTACTCTAGCCTTGTCGTAAATGTCTGTAGCAATACCACTAATCTTAAAGTCGCCTCTGTGAACATTAGCTCTATAATTATAATGATAGTTGCTTACAGCCTTAATTGCAGTATCAACAGTTTGGCTACTAGCCGCATTGTCTAAGTACACTAATTCACTGTAGGCTAAACTAGGAAAACAATTCCTAATCTCTTTAATTCGTTTTGCTTTTGGGTACGATCTTAACATAGAAAACTTTCCACTAACATATTCTTTGCAGTTGCTTTATCAAAGCCCTTACTCTGCAAGTAATATAATTGATTTTTATCTACATTACTTATCGTACATCCATGTGTGCATTGTATTTCTTTGGTGTATATATCTAGTATAGGTCGAGTGTGCATTTTTGCTGTGCTGGATAACATTAAGTTGTCATTGTCCATAGTGCCGTTAAAGCCTATGCTATCAGTATTTACTTCAAACTTACCTATCCAGGAAGTCTTGCATTGCTCATTGCCAATGTTCTTAACATTAATCTTACTAGTATTATCCTTACCAGCACTTCGTACTCTCACGAATGAATAGTACTCGTTACCTTTGCGTATGTTGTTCCTGCCGGTTAACTCAATGTTAACACCTTCACTGCATTTAAAGTAAAAGTTTTCTTGTGTGTACTGACTTCCAGTATTGCTACAATTAATTTTTACTGTGCTGTTAGGGTAACAGATAAATCTACTGTCAAATATACTCCAACCGCCAGCGTCAGTACTTGTTCTATCAATCTCTAGTGTTGCGCCTTCTCTAACAATATACGTGGTGTAGTTTATTTGTCCTGCTGTAGTCTCGATATCCTCAACAAGTTTAACGTGAGTGTCGTACTGCACATCAACAATAGTAGTGTTAGTTTCTAATATAGGATCGTCTATTGAACTTGCATATTTTAATCCAACAGGATTTTTAGTATACTTTTTGCCTGAACCATTAGGGAACACAATTACATTAGGATACGTTGTTGCACCAAAACTTAGATTACTAAAATTGCCAGTCTTTTCCATCAACTTCATATATTCTCTATGACGTTGCTTACTGACTTTCATGTAATCTAGTATCTGTACACCAAAAGGAGTTTTCTTATTAATACCTTCTGAGGTATACACCTCACCGTCAACAGTAACTATATTGTTTTTATCAGTTGTAGCGAGAAACTCTAGCTTGTCATAGACAACACCGTTGTGCCCACAGTCTGAATTTAAAATGTCTAAACTATATAACTTGTTAAGATTGAACGTATTGAATTGTTCTTGCCTAGCATGGGGTAAGCCATTCTCTTTTAAAAATAACAAGTTTTCGCTGTAACACTCTGTCAACTCTTTATATATGTTTTTGTCTGGGTGGTTGTTAATATAGCCTAAGTATTCATCGCCTGTGATGTATTCGAGCAAGTCATTAAGACGATAATAGTAATCTTTCGATGATTGTCGTTCTAGTAGCGGGTATGCAAATAATTGTTTATACACTATCAAAACCCTTGCTGAATATTGTATCTGCTAATGTTCTGTCACCAACAATAACTTCGTCTTTTTTAAGAACTAATACAGCATCAGGGTTTATACCTTCAATGAGTTTTTCATAGTGTGTTACCACTATTAGCGTTTTGTCTTCGTTGTGCCATTCGTTAAGAGCTACGATTAGAGACTTAATTCCGTCTACATCTAATCCACTGTCTGGTTCGTCTAGCATAGCAACTGTGTTGTTTAACATTTGTAAATGTATTAATTCGCTTTTCTTTTTCTCGCCACCACTAGCATCATCATTAACATTTCGTTTGTCCCAACCATCGGGTAACTTCAATGCTTTTGCATTTACTTTATACTCTTTAAGTTTTGCGCCTAGTTCAGCACCTTTTAAATCCAATGCTTGTTTCATCATCTGGAAGTTACTCAGTCCTGGTATTGCAGTGGGGGTCTGAAATGCTACAAAGAGTCCTGCTTTCGCTCTCTGGTCTACTGGCATTTCTGATATGTCGTTACCATCCAATGTAAGTCCACCCGATACTTCTAAATCAGGTCTTCCCATGATGCTGTGTATTAGTGTGCTTTTACCCACGCCGTTTGATCCCATGACAACATATTTCTTGCCCTTCTCAAACTCAACGTTGATGTTACTTAAAACATCATTTACTGTGTAATTCTTTAATTTTAACATATGATTATTATACTTTATATTTTAGTTGATGTCAATGATTTCTTCCGCCGTCGAACACACAAAGAAAATACAAGCCTAAATGTCCTGTATTATGTACCCTGTGGAACTCGCCGTCTTCAATCAATACGATGTCGTTTTTGGTTACTGCAAATGAGTTGTCGTCAACTTCCATTTCACCTTCACCATCTAAAAAGAAGTATACTTCCTCTTGCCCTGCGTGACTGTGTCCATTTGTGCTTTTGTTTGCTCTTAAAAATGTACTGCTTAGTGTCAAATTATTGCCGAAAGGATTGTCCTGTAATGTATAGACATCAGTGTCTTTAATTAGTTTCCCGCCAATATCACTCTTTGATACAATCTTCATCCAACTGCCCCTTCTAGTGTAACATTTAATAGACCGTTCGCCTCAGCGGCAAACTCCAACGGTAGCTTCTGGAATACGTCTTTACAAAATCCATTAACTACTAGATTTAATGCATTATCTTCGTCAAATCCTCTTGTTGCAAGATAGTACATCTGCTCTTCACTAATTTTTCCTGCACTTGCTTCGTGTTCAATCTTTGCTGAACTGTTATTACTGTTGATGTATGGTATTGTTAATGCTCTACTATCTTGCAACATTAAACTGTCGCACTTAGTAAAGTTGGTGGCATTTTCTGCGCCTGAGTTCACTTTAACTGAACCTCTGTATGTATTTGTGCTATCACCAAAACTAATACCTTTTGATATTATAGTACTCTTAGTATTTTTACCTAAGTGTATCATTTTAGTTCCAGTGTCTGCTTGTTGCTTACCTTTAGTAACAGCAACACTAAAAAATTCTCCTACACTGCCATCGCCTTTAAGTATGCAACTTGGATACTTCCATGTGACAGCACTACCTGTTTCTACTTGGGTCCAACTTACTTTACTGTCTTCGCCCTTACACATGGCACGTTTGGTTACAAAATTGTAAACACCTCCCAAGCCATTCTCGTCACCTGCATACCAGTTTTGCACTGTACTATACTTGATCTCTGCACGATCCATTGTTACAAGCTCCACAACTGCCGCATGTAGGGTGTTCTCATCGTATGCTGGTGCTGTGCAACCTTCTAAGTAACTAACGTAACTATCATCTTCTGCAATAATTAATGTGCGTTCAAACTGACCTGTGTTTCTTGCATTAATTCTAAAATATGTATTCAACTCCATTGGGCATCTAACACCCTTTGGGATATAGCAAAAAGTACCGTCTGAGAACACTGCACTGTTCAGTGTAGCAAAGTAGTTGTCTGTGTATGGTACAACACTACCCAAGTACTTCTTAACTAGCTCTGGGTGTGATTTAACTGCATCACTTATACTACCAAATACTATGCCGTACTTTTCTAGTTCTGCTTTGAATGTAGTAGCAACACTGACACTGTCAAATACTGCATCAATGGCTACTGTAGGAATAAGGTTTTTGTTTGCTTCTGTTTTGATGCCTAGTAATGCATCGCGTTCATGTAACGGCACACCTAACTTCTCAAATGTGTCAAGTATCTCTTGTGGTATGTCGTCTTTGTCTCTAATAGTCGGCGCACTGTGATAACTGAGTGCTTGATAATCAACTGGAGTATAATCTAGTTCACTCCAGTCAGGCTCTTCCATTTGAATCCAACGTCTATATGCTTTAAGCCTAAAGTCTAATAGCCATTCAGGTTCATCATTTAATGCACTTAGGTTACGAACAACTTGTTCGTCTAAGCCAGGAGGAAAACTCTCACTTTCTACGTCAGTAACAAAGCCTTCTTTGTACTTACTCTCATTTAGGTTATCTATGCTCATTCTATTGGGAACGTCTTTAGTTGTAGTGGATGTCCACTTGCTCTAGCAATACTTACTGCTTCTGCACATTTTTGTTCTGCAATCTCAAAGTTATAACTTCCTGCAACAGCCGTTTCTTTCTCATGGATTTGCATGGTCACTACTTTAGCCGAGTTTACATTCTTATTGAAAACTTCAATTAACAGTTTGATAACAAACTCCATAGGAGTAAAGTCGTCATTAAAGATGACAACATTATACCGCGGTGGGTATCCTAGTTGGTTCTTTGTTTTCGTTTTAACTGCTTCTTTGGACATACTATTACCTTTGTGATTATATACTTATACTTATGTTTAATTTTAACAGTTTATCCTGCTACTGTCAAGATATAATTTAGGAATTGGGGAATAAGATTATTCTTATCTCCCCAATATTTACCTGTTTATTACTTAATATCAATCTTTTGTGGTTGTAATGCTTCAGGTACGTTCCTAAACAGATGGACCCTTAGGATACCGTCTTCTAGTTTTGCCGATTGCACTTCCACAAATTCAGCTAATTTGAAAGTTCTAATAAAGTTGCGTTCTGCAATCCCTTTATGAATATACTCTCTATCATCTGCATCTAACACTCCAGACTCGCCTGTAATCTTTAGTGTGCCATCTTCAAGTTCGATATCAATGTCGTCTTTCTTGAACCCGGCTAATGCCAGAGTTACTTCGTAGACACCTTCCTTGTCCATGCTGATATTGTATGGGGGATACCCAGATGTGTTGTTAGCGTACTGCGGTTCGTTAAAGAACTCGTTTACGATTTTGTCAAAACCAATTGAGGCTTTGAATAGTGGGGACAGTGATTCTGTCGTGATACGGATTTGCTTTGTCATAATAATCTCCTTTAAAAAGCAAGTTATTTTGTAACAGTTTTATAATACCCTTGCGGCGTATTAATGTGTTACAGTAGTTATTTATCTACTACTCAGTCCAATCTTGCGTCTTTTTTGATTTTTTTGCTCTCAAAATACATCCTTGTGTACGTTTTTCTCACAATAGCAAATATGGTAAAGAAGAACGTTAAGAACACAGACGTAAAGAATATTTGCTCTGCCTCTGTGTCGTATCGTGTTACAACATATCTATTCGCTAGATACAGCAATAGCATGTTCAACGGAAAGTTAATGCATAGTGCTAGACATGTGTCCAGCACGGATTCTTTAAATGCTTGATATCTCATTCAGCATTGGTCTCGTAACTCACTGCCGTTACATTCTTAACAACAAAACTACGCCAGCCCTTTGCATTGGTATCGTAGACTGCTAGACTGTTATTAGGATTTTTAAGTATCCTAGGCTTCTTAGGCTCTGCACCTTCTTCAAGTTCTACTACAGGTAGTATATCATTGCTTAGTGTACAAGTCATTATTCGCTGATCACCGTCTTTCTTAGTGAAAGTAACTTCGCAAACATGTTCTTTAAGAAATGTTTTTAAACTAGTTCTGAATGTTACCCATTCGTCATCGTTCCAACTATCCCAAATTTTCAAATCGTGTTTCATTGTCTTGCTCCTAAAAAATCTTTGTCTCTATAAGTTTTAATCATATGGCACTTAACACACAATGTTTGTATATTATCTGCCGTGTTACTGCCGCCTTGGCTCTTAAGGTGTATGTGGTCACCATGCATTATTGCTCTCATCACCATAAGCCTGTGGTACTCGTCATCTATTTCGTCAAACTGTGGATCTTGCGTTGGGTTATATCCACACTTTACACATTCCATTGTCCTATAAAATGTCCAAGGTCTGTCTGGCTTGCCCATGCCGCCGTATTGTACACACTCCAGTTGATGAATCCTGCATAGTATGTTACTGCCCGGACCCTCGAAAGTACTTAATGTATTAGTACAATCTTCGAGCATACATTTAATATGTTGTTGCTCTTTACAAATCCTAGTAGATTTACCTTTATCTTTGCCCGAATCTCTTAACTCCATAATTCAAACTCCTTAACACTATAACCATTGTTTGGTGTGTATGTTGGTGTTTGTAATTCTGTACTTTTGTTAATTTGAGCAATTAGGAACGGTCCGCCAACTCTCCATTCTGTAGTAAATCCTCTAACAATAACCTCACCGTCTGTATTGAAATCTGTGCTGTGCTTGTTAGCACCTCGATACCAATTAGTGTAACTTTGTTTTACCTTATCCCAAAATGCACCTGTCTCACCAAAGTTACCTTCAAAGAATTCCTTAGTGAAGCCTGCTAATGCTCTACAATACTCCTCATCAACTGTAACACCTTGTGTGTAACAAGCATCAAAGTATTCGTATAATACCCTAGCTTCTTTGGGAGCAACTGGACGTTCTTGTCCTAAGTAACCCCAATAATCACAAAACATTTTAGTTACTGCTGGGTGCTTACGACTTTTTGCATGTTTGGTCATCAACGTGTCTGCTAACAAAGTAAAAGCACCTGGCTCATCTTCATCACCAAACTTATTGTTAGTTGCAAACAAACCGGCTTGCTCAAAGTACTGCTGTTTAAGTTCTGCATCTAACCATTCTTGGTCATCAGCACCGTCGATCCTAACACCGAATACCATTTGCTTAAAAATATCAATAAAGTCTAAAGGCTTTTTAGCATCGCCATTAAGCATAATAAAGTTACGTCTAATTTCTAGCTTGTCGGTAACTGCATATACATTAACTGGAATTACACATTGTTGTGGACGCATACCAAACACTCTAGTAGCAATAATGTATAGTGCTAATATTGTGTGTTGCCCGTCCCATGCAATAAAAGGACTGTCTCCTTCTGGTACATAAGTTTGTATTGGCATTACCATGCTTTGGCTAAACTCGTTTATTATTTCAATAACGTGTCGCAAGTCAACTGGACGTTGCATAGTAGTATCAATTTGTACTAGTGCCATTGTTGCTGGAACACCTTGGCACAAAATAATATCGTCCCAGTTCTTCCATTTGTTGTTTCTACGTTTGAACTCATCTACTGCACCGTCAAGCATTTTTGAAAATACCGGACTGTTTGCTAGTGCATGAGTTAATCTTGCATCGAGTGATACAAAGTTACTGCCTGCTTCATTGAATAAGGCATTGATTTTATTTGCATGTGTTAGTTTTGACATAGTGAACGACCCTCCGCGGTCTTTATGTAATTAACAAGTGTGTATTATACGAGATTTCTTGGGTATTGTCAACCTATTTAAATAGTTTATTGTTATCGTGCATACTGCATATATCAGAGAATGTGTATTCGTTATTCCCCATGAATCGTAGGCTTAATCTGTTGCCGCCTGTTGTATCTACCTTGTGCCAACTGCTTAATGGTATACAGTATGGACTATCATACTTGTCCTTCTCGCCCACTATAGTTAATTGATCCTCTAACTTAGCGTCTAGCAAATGATCCATTGTAAGCCCTGTGTGTGCCCCGTAGCGTATTGTAGCACTAGCCATGTCTTTGATGTACGAGGCCTGTAAATCGGCTTGCTTCTGGTAATGATGAAATATAGATTTGTCAGTAGGACCGTACTTGCCAGCAATATGTTCTGTGATTAATCCTTGGAACATACTCTCTAATTGTTTAGAGCCTTTAGCAAACTTAACACTTGTCTTTTCTAGTTCACCATAAAAAGGAAAGTTAAATGCATAATTGTTTCTGCCTTGCAATGCATCACGGGTCTTCTGATCAGTCCAGTATGGATGACCTTCTCTGTGCCATAGGCTTGTGCCATGGAACTTTAGTAATGTAATAGGAAAATAGTTTTTACCAATGTGTGCTTTACGCACAGGTGCTAGGACATTACTGTAAGTATTATCCTGAAACCATTCATAAAAAATCTTAGACACTTTGTTTCTGTGTATAAGTCCTAAAATGGATGGTGGTGCATGTTCCGATATATTAGGCATCCATTCAAAGTTTTCAGTATGCACTACCTTTTTTAACTGGCAATCCCCGTTAACAACTGTTAGGTCGTCTTCACAAAATAGTTCTTGCCATGTAAACGGCAATTCTAAATTATGTAAATCTATATAAGGATGTGTTTCATTATCAACGTTTTGCATAAAGTTATTTATCGCCTCATCCGGGCAATATCAATTGCATGTTGTTTGTCATCTTCAAATATAGGTACAGCGTTTGATTTATGCATTGTAGCAATACCTAAAAGTTTCCGTTCGCCCGTGTATCGCAATGGTTCCTTTTTAGTAGTGTTACCTTTGGTCGACATTGGTGCACTAGGATATTCAGTAGTAACACGTTGTGGCACTCTCTCCTGCTGAAGAACACTCCTATCACGCCTAACATCTCTCTTAGGAGTTTTGCCGTGACAGTAATCGATATACTGCTCAATAGTAGCATACCTCATGTCGTGCATGTTGTTCTGCTTTGCCCACTTGTTATGCTTTCTCCATCGTACTTCATAATCAGCAAGTTTGGCTTTAGTCATTTTGACGTCACGCTTCTTTGTGCTAATAGTACTGAGTCGATTATCTAGATGCATTGTCATTTAACAATGGCTCCTTTAAGCGTTATAACTTTCGAGCGTTGAGAACAACTGCTCCGATGTAAAGCCTAAATGCTGTTCAGCATTGTCTAAGTGGATATCTGCATCAACGAAGTTCCAGTTTACAGTGCCGTCATCGTTGACGTTCTCTGGATTCTGAACTGCTTTGATAATTAAATCTTTGATTGTTATTGACATATTACTTCTTCCCCTTGTAGCCTAAAGTTTCCATTGCGTGTACAGGTGATCCACAAGTTTCGTATCCGTACTTGCTCATGTACTTGTTGTTATGGTCAGCTAGGTTTAAGTACTGTTCAACAGTAGCATTCTTAACTAAGAAGTTAACCCATGCTTTCCACGGCTTGTAACCATACTTGAAACGTGCAACAAAGGCAGGTCTTAGCATGTCGATTCTAGTAGGGTGACATTTGTCTGCACCGTACACTTCACCGAATGTCTTAGAGCCTGTGTACTCACCATCATACATCAAGTACATACCATCCCATGTAAAGTTCTCTTTCTTAAATAATGTTGACATAATTCTCTTTCCTTTATTGTTTAATATGTATATATTATACTAGGAAACAGGGGGCATGTCAACCTTTTTACCACTTTTTCTGGTACAATAGGCACAATAGGCCCCGTAGAATAGGGCAACCAATACATACCAACCAAAAAAAAGCACCCCTAAGGGTGCTTTTTCACTTACAAAGGACAGTTACACTGTACCGTTTGCAATAGCTCTGTAACCAGCGGCAATAATAGCTCTGGAAGGTGTACCTAAACGGTAAACGTTTCTAGAACGATTTTTTGTGTCAGTCACAACGTTCAAATAGATAGGATATCCTTTGAATCTTAGTGATTGAACCACTGCTTGTGGATTACCCACTGAAAAGAATGCTTTCATTTGTGCAGAAGATAAAGTTCTTCCTTCTTGTAAAGCATTTAATACTTTTGCTTCTTTAGTTAAAGTTGATGTAGTCATATGACCTCCTAGTTCAACATTATATTAAGCATAATTGCTTAACATGTGTACTATTATACTACCTTTTGGATCAATGTCAACCTTTTTCTTTGCATTAACCTTTATATCTCTCAGATAAGTACTTTTTATGGTGTTTCCATATGCCTTTATCTATAAATCCCCATTCCTTTAACTTTGGACCTGGTATAAATAGAGTCCATACATCAACACCAGGCTCAAGCTCAACACGGTGAAGTTGACCACTGCGAGCCAGACGTACCGTACCTGGGGCTCGCCAGTATCTACCAGTCGGCGTATGTTCCCAATAACCGCCTTTAAGGATAAAAGTGATAAAAGGCCAAGGATGGTCATGTAAATCATCTGGATCTCCTTTGTGAAAATTATGTAAGAATATGTTGAAAGGGAATACCTTTCGCTCCTTTAGGAACAAATAGTACCTTGTTAGGTATGGCTCGTTGCTGAGTCTATCTGGGATAACTCGTTTTCTACCAATAGACTCTAAAAAATTTAAAAAGAATTTCATAAAGTGTTATACTGTGTTATACCTATTTCTGTTTGTTTACAAAGCCACTGTCTGCCTGAACAACTCTTTTACGCAAACTGCTACTACTAAAAGAGTGATCTCTTCCGTTGTACACAATTTTACTTCCACGTTGTTCAGCAATGTCTTTACCTGTGAAGTCTTTATCCTGATATTCCTTACCTAGCACTCTAACGTCAATGGGAAGTGTTAATAGTAAATCTATCAAGTCCTGCTCAGTGTTGTAAATGACAATCTCATCTACATACTTAACAGCCGCTAGTTGTATTTGTCGTTCAACAATACTTTGCACTGGGCCGTTTTTTTCTGGTCTGTCTAGTGTTGGATCGTTTTGTAGTCCAACAACAAGGAAGTCACATTCACGTTTTGCTTCTTCAAGCATTGTGATGTGTCCTGCATGTAGTAAATCGAATGTACTGCATGTGAATCCAATTGATCCGCAATCTTTATAACTTAGTCGCATAAATTACTCACTAAAATCTCTTAACATTTTTTCAATCTCGAGAGCATGTTGTTCTTCCATACCAATCTGGCCTCTTGCATACTCCTCTAACATTATACTAGCATCTTCTACTTCAGAAAGCAAGTTCTTATATAAACTTACTGCATGTTCTTCGTGTGCTAGGCTTTCTTCGAGTATTCGCTTTATAGAATGATCATGTGATTCATCAATGAACGCAATCTTTTGACTAGGGTGCCCACCGAAGCCTGTGATGAGTTCACCAGCCGCTAAGGCATGTGCTAAACTCTCTGTTGCTTGTTCTTGTAAAAACTGCACAATAGGAATCCTATAAGGACCTACTACCATTAGTGAACTGTGTGCGTATCTAACGACACCTGCCATCTCGGCTTCAATTATTTCATTCAATATATCGCACGTTCTTAATCTGTTAAGTTCCCTCATTTCCATTTACTCTCCGTTATAATATTCATGTCTCTCGATATCGTCTTCAGTTGTATCGCCGCCATACTGTATTTCAATTATATGACATGGGGCATCTGTTTTGTTTATTATTTGATGCCATTCGTTACGTCTAACTGTGAACGACTCATTTGTACCAAGTTTGCGTGTGGTAAACTTTTCTGGGTACCTAGGATAGATGCCATGCTTTACTTCGCATTTGCCTTTGCTAACAAACCAAATTTCATCTCTTTTAAAATGTCTTTGGTAACTAATGCCTTTGCCTGGCTCGATTACTAATTCTTTGACCTTA
>TARA_B110000093_G_scaffold167586_1_pt1 | contig 64121 bp, 53 predicted proteins | sample TARA_B110000093 | Tara Oceans TARA_B110000093 (sample SAMEA4397390) | marine metagenome | biome: Polar Biome; feature: [MIX] marine epipelagic wind mixed layer (ENVO:01000061); material: water (ENVO:00002006), including particulate matter (ENVO:01000060) such as... | depth 10-100 m | reverse complement strand
CGGAAACATTAAATATAATGGTGATCCATATTGTAGTTTTGAATTCAAGAACACTGGAAACGAGCCATTAATCATTTCAAATTCTAAAGGTTCATGTGGTTGTACTGTTCCAACTTGGCCAAAAGAGCCAATTGCTCCAGGAGCTACAGGTTCAATCAAAGTGAAATACGATACGAAAAGACCAGGCCCGATTAACAAGAGTGTGACGATAACTTCAAATGCAGTAAATGCATCAACAAAGGTTCTTAGAATCAAAGGTGAAGTAGGTCAAGCTCCTAAAAGTGGTGCTCCAGTTAATAGTTCAGGTGCTCCCGCAAAAATGTAAGTTGAGAAGTACATTACTTTTAATAATCTTATTTAAAACCGCCCTTGTCTTTGGACAAGTGGCGGTTTTTTCAGTAAAGTATAAGACAATAAAATTCCCTAATACAGCCGAGGGAGAGGTGCTAAAGTTTAGCTACGAAATTAAAAACAATGGCAAGTCAGCATTAGAGATATATTCATCCGAAACAGAATGTTCTTGCACTGAGGTTACCCTACCTTCTGAAAAAATACTTCCTGGAGAATTCGCAACAATAAAAGTCGTTTTTGACACAAAAGGGAAATACTATTTTCAAAACCGTATGATCTATCTGAATACAAATACAAGAAAAGGGAAGGAGCTATTGCGTTTTAAAGTATTTGTAGAACCTGATCCTGAACGTGTTTTTCCGAAAGACCCTTAATTGCACTTCAAGACTTTTACAACTTGCTTCTCATTACCGGAATCGAAATGAATGAAATACACTCCGTTTGCACTATGGATGTATATATCAGAAACCCAACCATCTAAAGTTTCAATTTCCTCTGATTTAAAAGGTATCCTCTTGCCTTTTAGGTCTTCAATATATAAACTAAAATCATCCGCTAAATAACCGCGGATTCTCAGTTTTATTTCATTAGAAAATGGATTTGGGTACGCCTCAAGACTCAACACATCACTTATCTTTGGTGCGCATATGGCTTCGCTAATCAATGCAACAAATTCATCCGGAGCTACAACTCGAATGCCTTCGTTCAATAAGGAACGAACCAGTAACAAGCTATCTACAGAATTAGACCATGCATGTACCGCAATTAATGAGTAACCATCTGTTGAATAAGGGTCTTTTACTTCATCATTTAGTTTACTTGCTAAGCTTTCACAACTTTCAAAACCACCCCAAAGGTTATACTTTGCTGAAATCACAGGTTTCAAGGCATAACAATCCATTTTACCTTGCATTTTACTATAATTAGAGTAGTCATAATAGAACAGGCCATCAACGCTTTCTTGTTTTAAATATGAATGAAAAAGGGGTTCATCGTAGGCATTTCCTAAAATATTTACTATCGATAAATCAGATTTTTCTAGATACGAATTCATCAATGCACATGATGACTCAAGAGCCGGGTAAAGCTCAGGGAAATGGTATGTATGCCCCGAAGGACCGGCAACAAAATAATCTTTACCCGAGGCTGTCGATGCAGCCATATCATAAAGCTTTGCCATTACTGTTGGTGCAATTTCAGAAAGTGCTGGAGGAATTGTCCACCCAATATCCATTAAACCTCTATTCTCACTCCCAAACCAACGGCTATCCTCTGCAAACAAGTTCAACATCCATTGTACATTGTCGCCGTCAGACATAAGAAAACAAACCGTGTGCGTATTTTCCTCTATAGAAGACTGCTGGGTAGAAACTTGCTGGGTAGTTTCTGCGTTAAAATTGGTTAAGGTCGATATATTGAATCCCCAATCTGCAGGATGCACACCGATGGAATAAGCCGAAGCTTTTGCTATGGTTTGATACTCATCATCTCCCCAACCATAGAGAATCGAATTAGAGGCCATTCTTGAGAAGGCATTCTCCGTTGTTGTGCTATGAATGTCATCATAAAAATGTAAAGCATGGCTAAAAATAGAATAGTCTCCTAAAAACAAAGACTTATCCTCCCTTTGATAGGTCACAATCATATCGCTGAGGTATTCGCTATAATTATCGATTACCCATTGTTCATCTTTATCTCTAACGTCCATAATCATGGGGAATCCATACTGCTCTACCAAGGGCTGAAGATCGGTTGTTACAGCTAAAGCATTGAGAGGGCCACATAAAGAATTTGCTACATTGCTGGAATTATCATTTAAATTACACAGAATATAACCCTGAACATGACTAGGAACAAGTGTCAAAACGGAATCGATACTACCATCCATTTCAGAGGATACAAAAACGTTATAATTATCTTCTAGATCTTGAATCCAAATTGCGCTTCCACTTCCCTTATCACGATAGATTTTTGGTTCTATTTTGGCACAAAGACCTTGAATACTTTGAAGCAATAGTAACTCATCATGGGTGAATAAATCATCATTAAAAACATATAAGGTGTCGGACTGAGAGGTGCTTGGATAAGGGCTGTTTTCTACGCGATCAATTAATGACTGTGCAAATAACTGTGGTCCAAATTGACAGCATAAAATAGAGACAATAATTAATCTAAGCAACAATTTTATTTTAGTTTCAAAAAAAGTTCTTCAATGCGAAAAGAAAATATTCATGTCCATTACTTTGCGTAATTCACCGCTCTTTTCTCTCTAATTACAGTAATTCGAACTTGACCTGGATAAGTCATTTCAGTTTGAATCTTTTCAGAAATCTGGAAAGAAAGCTCCTCAGATCTCGCATCAGAAACACGATCCGCCTCAACCATAACCCTCAGCTCTCTGCCGGCTTGAATAGCATAGGCACTAGCCACACCGTCAAAAGCCAAAGCTAATGATTCAAGGTCCTTTATACGTTTGACATAAGCTTCAACGATTTCTCTTCGCGCTCCTGGTCTTGCACCTGATACAGCATCACAAACCTGAACAAGAGGAGAATAAAGTGTCGTCATTTCGATTTCGTCATGATGGGCTCCAATTGCATTCAATACATCCGGTTTTTCACCATATTTTTCAGCAATTTTCATTCCTAGAATTGCGTGAGGCAATTCTGGCTCATCCTCAGGCACTTTTCCAATATCATGAAGTAAACCTGCCCGTTTTGCGATTTTAGGATTAATACCTAGCTCAGAAGCCATTGTTGCACATAAATTTGCAACCTCGCGTGAATGCTGAAGGAGATTCTGCCCATATGAGGAACGGTACTTCATTCGTCCTACCATCTTGACGAGTTCTGGGTGCAGCCCATGAATTCCTAAATCTATACATGTTCTTTTTCCAGTTTCGGCAATTTCTTCATCAAGCTGCTTTCTTGTTTTAGCGACAATTTCCTCTACTCGTGCAGGATGGATTCGGCCATCCGTTACCAATTGATGAAGTGATAATCTCGCAATCTCTCTCCTTACAGGGTCAAAACAGGAAAGCATAATTGCTTCGGGTGTATCGTCAACAATTATTTCCACACCTGTAGCCGCTTCTAAAGCTCTAATGTTTCGTCCTTCTCGGCCAATGATTCGACCTTTAACTTCATCAGATTCAATATTGAAGACGGATACCGCATTCTCAATGGCTTGTTCTGTAGCTACACGTTGAATACACTGAATTACAATCTTACGCGCTTCTTTATTGGCATTTAATTTTGCCTCTTCCGTTATTTCTTTGATATGAATCATTGCAGCCGTTTTAGCCTCATCTTTCAAAGCCTCCATTAGCGCATTTTTGGCATCTTCTGCTGACAGGCCGCTGATCTTGGATAATTCACTCACTCGTTGTTCTTGGGTCTTATCCAATTCTTTCATACGAACCTCAATTCCTCGAAATTTGGCATCAAAATCAGATCGGGTTTTTTCAATCTGTTTTTCCTTCCGGCCTAAATCAGAAATCTGTTGCTCCAGCTTATTCTCTTTTGCCTTTGCTCTGTCTTCAGTTGATTGAATTCGGCGCTCTCTTTCTTTGATTTTGGTTTCATGCTCTTGCTTCAGTGATAAAAACCGCTCTTTGGCTTGAAACATTTTGTCTTTCTTAATCGATTCCGCTTTAGATTCGGCTTCTCTAATGAGATTATCGGCCTTGCTTTTCAGCATTATGCGTTGAACAACAAGTCCTAGAGCTACTCCAGCGATAAGGGCTCCTACGATATATACAATTTCCATACTTACACAATTAAAGTTAATAATCGTGTTACCGGTTGCTAAGAGATTTTGTTGGCATCATCGATCTGCTGGCAAAGCTCCTCAAGTGCTTTGTCTATTTGACCAAGGTTATTTGATGACTCTTCTTTTGAACTTACTGAAGATTTTTGATGGGCTTCTTTTTTCATTATCAGCTGAAGGGCCGTCATTGCTATTAAATCCTGAGGGTCATTTACAGCATAATTCTTCTTTAAACTATCAATCGCATTATTTATACTATCCACAGCAGTCGAAACGCTTTCCTGTTCGTTCTCTTCAACGGTCAAAGGATAGGTTCTACCTGCTATATTTACTTTCAAGGATATTTTAGCCATTATTCGTTTTTAAGCTCATCTATACAGATTTCAATTTCTCTAACTAGTGTATCTATCTCCTTGTTCTTTTCATCCAAGTTTTTTGAGGCAGACGCGGTAACATTATTTTTCGTAGCCGTTATGGTGGCGTTCAACTCTGCATTATGTTTCGCACTTAAATCAACGATTTCTTTTTCCTTCTTATCCATCTCGGATGTAAGAATTTCGTTTTCCAATTTAAGATCTGAAAATTTCTGAAGAAGCACCTTTACTTTTCCCGAAATTTCAGCAATGCGACGTTGAATTTGATCATCCATAGCAATCTACTTTGATACAAAGTTAAGATTGTAAGCAAATTTTAAAAGACAATAACGATTTAATTTCAAAAAAAATAGCCAACAAAGAAATTTAAGTGTTAACACCAAATTCTTTCAGGTACAATGGATTGCATTCTGAGAGCGCAGTAAAAGAATGGTTTCTGAATTTTTCGAATGCCAATTGTATCTGGCCAAGTGCGCTTACATGAAGGTTTATGTCAAAAATAACACCTCGGTCTTGCCAAAGTTCACTGAGCTTTTCAGCACCATCGCCAAAATAAATAAATGGGTCATTCTCTTTGAATGTGTTTGGATCTACGACTACCGCGGCAAGTTGATGAATTACCTCGTCATCACAATCTATCATTTTTGAATAAACCTCCATTCGTCTAGCATCTAACATAGCGCATAAATTCGCTTCAGGATATTGTTCACGTCCTAATGTAAGTAAGCTATCAAGTGTAGGAATGGAAATAATCGGTATTCCAAGTCCAAAACACAATCCTTTCGCTGTGGACAATCCTATACGCAAACCAGTATAAGAACCAGGACCAATACTCACTGAAACAGCATTAAGGTCTTTCAAACATCTATTTGCAATTTGCATTACTTCTTCTATAAAAATCGTCAAAAATTCGCCATGAATATATCCGTCAGGTTCTTTTTCTATTAAAGCCAATTTTCGCCCTGAATCCGATACAGCAACTGAGCAAATTTTGGTTGAGGTTTCAATATGTAAGATTAATTCACCCACTATTCTGGTATCTCAAATTTAAAGCCCACACCATGAAGATTTGAAATAATAATCCTCGGGTCATCACTGAAATATTTCCTAAGCTTGGTAATAAAAACATCTAGACTTCTTCCTACGAAATAGTCATCTTGGCCCCAAACTCCTTTTAAAATAATCTCTCTAGAAATAACTTGATTTTTATGTTTATATAAAAGCTTAAGTATCTGTGCTTCTTTTTTTGTTAACGTTTTTGGGTGGTCTTTAAGCGATAGAATTTGATTCTCTGTGTCATAGGTATAACTGCCTATTACATAAACGAGTTCTTCTTTTTTCTTAGGTTCTATAAGCACTCTTTTAAGTAAGGCCTTGACCCTTAATTGAAATTCCTGAATGCTAAAAGGTTTTGTAAGATAATCATCAGCTCCCATTTCAAATCCTTTGATTTTATCCTCAGTCATTGATTTTGCCGTTAAAAATAAAATAGGAATATCAGTATTCACTTTTCTAATATCTTGAGCCAAAGAGAAACCATCCAACTTGGGAAGCATCACGTCTAAGATACACAAGTTGAAATCACATTCATTAAATTTAACTAAGCCCTCAACACCATCCTCTGCGCATACCACTTCGTAGTTTGCAGATTTGAGATGATCCGAAATCACCACACCTAGGTTTACATCATCTTCGACCAATAAAATCTTGATTTTCATAGAGTAAAATTACAAAAAAAGAGCTCATTTATAGGGCTCTATTACTAAATAACCTATGTAAGCACATTCTCAGTCGAAAGTGCAAAATGAACATTTCTACTCAGGGTTTCTATCATGTAAAACACGTCTATTACATCTGAAAACCAACCCCTCACATTCTAAACTTAAAAAGGTAAAATTTAAAAAGCATGCAGGACGACTATAGCCTTAAGTATAAATTAAGAATTATATTTGTTACATGAGCAATAAATCAATCCTGGTCGTTGATGATGACGAAGACATCAGAAGTCTTTTAACCTATAATATTGATAAAGCAGGATATGATGTTGATGCCGCATCCAATGGCGTTGAATGCCTTGAAAAAATTAAAAAAAATAAGCCCAATTTAATTCTAATGGATGTCATGATGCCTGAGATGGATGGGCTAGAGGTTTGTGAGCAAATAAAATCGAACCCTACTAATTCTGACATACTCATCTGTTTTTTAACCGCTCGCGGCGAAGATTACAGTCAAATCGCTGCTCTCGAAGCAGGAGGAGATGATTACGTAACAAAGCCTATTAAACCAAAAGTGCTACTAAGCAGAATCAATGCCTTACTGAGAAGAACCGGAAATAATAGCTCACCTCTTCTACAAGCGAGTATTCGTATTGATTATAATAAATATATCGTTTATAAAAATGGTGATGAAATTTTATTACCCAAAAAAGAATTTGAATTAATCTCATTATTGGCATCAAAACCTTGCCATGTTTTTAGAAGAAGTGAAATACTAAATGCAGTCTGGGGCACTGATATCATCGTTGGAGACAGAACCATAGACGTGCATATAAGAAAACTTAGACGCAAGCTAGGAGAAGAATGTATTGCAACAGTCAAAGGAGTCGGATACAAATTGATTCAATAATTATATAAGTAAAAAAACACTGCCTAAAAAAGCAGTGTTTAGTGTGATTGAGTTATAGTCTTAGTGTTACTTTGACGTTACATGATTTCATAAAGTTGCATCGGACATAAAACTTTCTTAATAATCATCTCCAGACACTATTTTTAATAGCTTGATCTATCTCATTATTTATTCCATAAAAAAACACTGCTCAAAAAGCAGTGTTTTGAGTGATTGAGATATAGTCTTAGTGATAAGAAGACTTCATTCGGTTTCACTAAGATGTACGGGACACAAAACATTCATTACAAGCTTCTCTCTTCAAAATGTAAAGAGATCGATAAGCCTACTATTTATTCCATAAAAAAAACACTGCTTAGAAAAGCAGTGTTTTGAATGTTTGAGTTGTTGAGTATAAAGTCTTAGCACAATCATGACGTTACTCCAAATATAAAAGTTGCACCCATCACAAAAAAAACCTAAAAATTAGTCACTTCGCAAACCATTAGAAAGTCCATGCGCTCATTATTTATTCCATAAAAAAAACACTGCTTAAAAAAGCAGTGTTTAAAAAGTTTGAGTACTTGAGTTTAGAGTCTTAGTGTTATTATGACGAAATTTAATTCCATAAAGTTGCATCACTTATAAATAATTATTTTGTGATCAAATTTTAAAAAAATTAGGGCAAAAAAAACACTCCTCGAAAGCAGTGTTTAATTTTATATTGAGTTATAGTATTAGCATAATAAGGACGAAGTACTAAATCTAAAAGTTGCATAAGGTGGTCTCGATTTAAAAAAGTCTAAGAAAACTCGCAAGTAAAATGAGATTTGTTGCAAAACCAAAAACACCGCTCGTTTGCGGTGTTTTCAATGATAAGAGTAAAAATGTTTTAAGTTTCATAAAAGAGACGCATCTTCATTTATAAAAGTTGCATTGAAAAAATAAAAGATTTTAAAACATAGATAATAACTACTTTTAGTTCATGAAAAATGTTTGCTTTTTTACTCTTTTATTAATGACGTTTTCTGTGAACAGTCAAAAGAAGACGCCTAAAATCATAATAGGTATTGTCATTGATCAAATGTGTTATGATTACCTATACCGGTTTCAAAATAATTTTTCCGAAAATGGATTTAAAAAATTAATGAGTAGAGGAAGCCATTTAAAAGACATGCAATACAATTACATACCCACCTACACTGGACCCGGGCATGCATCTATTTACACAGGGACAACACCTAAAAACCATGGCATTATTGCCAATGCTTGGATTGAAGAATCCTCTAAAAGCATTGTTAATTGCGTTGGAGACCCTTCTGTTGAGGGGATTCAAAGTAGCCAACTGTATGGTAAATCATCTCCACATAGACTAAATACAACAACGATAACCGACCAACTAAAAGACAAGCACAAAGAGTCTAAGGTAATATCGATATCCATAAAAGACCGTGGGGCCATATTGCCCGGAGGATTCAAAAGCGATGGGAGTTATTGGTTCGATTACGGTAATGGTCAATTCATCACCAGTAGTTACTATAAAACTGAAATGCCCAAATGGGTGAAAAAATTTAATGCAAAAAACAATGCGCTAAGTTATGCTCAAGTTTGGAATCCCCTTTTGGTGAAAAACAGCTACAGCTCGGAAGATGCTAGCCCCTATGAAAAAGTCATAAATGGCAAAAGCGCTGCCGTTTTTCCTTATGATATAAAAAAGTTATGTGACTTAAGTCAAAGCTTTGAACCTTTTACGATGTCGCCTTTTGCAAATAACTTATTAACTGATTTAGCGATTACCGCTCTCAAAAAAGAAAAACTAGGCCAAGATGAATTCCCTGACATGTTGTGTATTAGCTATTCTTCAACAGATATTGCCGGACATGTCTTTGGTCCTGACTCTAAGGAAATTGAGGATATGTATTACAGATTGGATATCGAATTGGGGCGTCTTTTAAACCACTTAGAAAAATCATTTGGTCAAGATGGTTTTGTATTATTTCTTACTGCCGATCATGGTGTCGCAACGGTGCCTCAAAAAAGAGTAGATGAAGGCTTGAGCGGAGGATATGTTTTTATTGACAAAGTCCTTGAAGACCTCCGCAAAAGAAGTAATACTTTATTTGGCGTCGATTTTATTTTAGGTGAAAACAATTTAAACATCTATTTAAACCAAGGGGTGTTGAATTCTATCCTTCCTAAAGTTTCCAAGAACTTATTAATGACACAATTAGAAGAGCAGCTTTCAAAAGTCAAAGGAATAAAGACGACAAGAAGAGGCGAATCATTGCAATCAAAAAGTAAGAATGAAGACAAATGGGACCGTTTACTTGCTAATGGTTTTGACCCAAACAGAAGCGGTGACCTCCTGATTGTATTAGAGTCGGGGTATTTACCGAAATCCAGTATCGACTTGCACCATGCCCAAGGGACCTCGCATGGGTCTGGTTATGATTACGACACGCATGTGCCGTGTATCTGGTATGGAGCTGGGATCAAAAGTCAGGAAGTCCTTGAGTCCACAAACATTACTGATATAGCACCGACACTTCGCGAAATATTAAACCTGCCTAAAACGGGTCAAATGACCGGCAAACCAATTGATGCCATTCTGAATCATTAAGCACATAAGCATGGATAATCAAAAAATCTTCTTAGACCATTTGGGGCAGACAACTACGCACCCGCTTCTTATAGAAGTAGACCATGCAGATGGGATCTACATATTCGATAAGAAAGGAAAGAAGTACATGGACATGATTGCCGGGATTGCAGTAAGTAGCTTGGGTCACGGGAATCAAAGAATTAAGGACGCTCTCAAAAAACAAATTGACAAACACCTCCATGTGATGGTATATGGGGAATTTGTTCAAGAATCTCAAGTTCAACTTTCCATTAACTTAAGAAAACTGCTTCCCGAAAAACTCGATGGCCTTTATATTGTAAACTCAGGTACAGAGGCTATTGAAGCTGCCATTAAATTATGCAAAGCACACACAGGAAGAAAAGAGCTTGTCTCCTTTAAAGGGGCTTACCATGGGAGCACAAACGGCGCTTTGAGTATCTCAAGTAACGAAAAAAGAAAGGAAAATTTCAGACCCTTATTACCTAATATTGAATTTATTGAGCTCAATAATATAAATAGCCTTGAATCCATTACAACAAGAACTGCGGGCGTATTTATGGAGACCATACAAGGGGATGCAGGCGTTCAGATTCCAACACTTAATTTTATGCAAAAACTGCGTAAAAAATGTGACGAAACCGGAGCGTTATTGGTTTTAGACGAAATTCAATGTGGCCTTGGTCGAACTGGAAAAAACTTTGCTTTTGAGCATTTCAATATTGTTCCAGATCTACTTACCTTAGGGAAATCATTAGGTGGAGGATTGCCTATAGGCGCATTAATCGCACCGCAAAAAACATTAGCAACATTTAGTACCAATCCAGAGCTTGGCCACATTACGACTTTTGGCGGCCACCCATTGACTGCAGCGGCTTCGGCAGAATTTTGCGCTATTCTAAAAGGTGATATTGATTTAGAAGAAGTAGAACGTTTAGGGGAATTACTAGGGAAAAGTATCGGTGGGCACAAAGAAATAATTAGCTTCAGAAGAAAAGGAATGCTCTTCGCTTTCGACATGACTTCGGCAGCACTTGTTTCTAGAGTAGTCGCTAATTGCTTAGAAAGGGGGTTGATCTTATTTTGGTTCCTATCTCACCCCAACAGTTTTCGACTGTCGCCCCCCTTAACAATTACCGAATCTGAAATTATTAAGGCAGGAAAGATCATCTGCAAAGCGATAGACGAAAGTATTTAAGATTATTGGAGCTTCACAAGATGGTATTCTTTATTTTTGCAACTACATTATATACTAAATGAAGGTTACAGATTATTTAAAAGACGCTAAACAAACTTTGTTTTCATTTGAAATACTCCCCCCGTTAAAAGGAAAAAGTATACAATCCATTTATAATGGTATTGACCCTTTAATGGAATTCAAACCGAAATTTGTAAACGTAACCTACCACAGAGAAGAATACATTTATAAGGAACAAGAAAACGGATTATTGGAAAAAGTGTCTATTCGAAAAAGACCGGGAACCGTTGGGATTTGCGCTGCAATTATGGCCAAATACAAGATTGATGCTGTTCCACATTTAATTTGCGGGGGATTTAGTAAAGAAGAAACAGAAAACGCTTTGATTGACCTTCAATTTCTAGGAATTGACAATGTTCTTGCACTCCGTGGAGACTCGATAAAAACGGAGTCCTCATTTCGCCCCCATACAAAAGGACACCAATATGCATCTGAATTAATTGATCAGATTGATGACATGAACCATGGTAAATATTGCGTTGACGATATCAAAATGGAACCTACTGATTTTTGCATCGGTGCGGCTGGCTATCCAGAGAAACATTTTGAGGCCATGAATTTAAAAACAGACCTCATTCATTTAAAACAAAAAGTAGATGCCGGAGCGGCATATATTGTCACTCAAATGTTTTTTGACAATAAAAAATATTTCGACTTTGTTAAATCCTGTAGAGATTTCGGGATCAATGTCCCCATCATACCTGGTCTCAAACCAATAAAAACTTTAAATCACATTTCGTTTCTACCTAAATTCTTCCATATCGATTATCCAGAAGAATTATCAACGGAATTACTCAAATGTAAAACAAATAAAGATGTTGAAACTGTAGGTATTGAATGGGGAATTCAGCAATCCAAAGAACTTTTTTCTCAAAATGTTCCCTGCATTCATTATTACACCATGTCAAATTCAGATGCTGTAAAAGCTATCGCAAGTAACCTATTTTAAATGAAAAATTATTTCCTTCTATTCCTATTCCTTTCCTGCTTTGGTTTTACGCAAGCGCAAACAGATTCCAAAGCCAAAACATTAGTGATTGGTCAATTTGACCGACCTGAAGAGCGTTATGCAATAGAGGTTGCCGTTACTGATTTGTTTTCAAAGAATGGCATCCCTGCTGTTCCATCATTAAATGTAATCAAGCAAGGTGCAAACCCTTCTATTCTGGCTACAGACAGCATCCAGGAGATCCTAAATAGCATGGGAATCACAAGCTTTGCTATTGTAAATGTTCGGGGCTATGATCGAAGATTTAAAATAAGTGAAAAAGAAACTCCTTTGAGCGAGGTGCTTATGAGAACAAGTATTTATCATGTCTATAGAGAAGAGGCTACATCAGTTAGCTTTGAATTCATTTTATTCAAGGAAAACAAGATTTATTATAGAGATATCTTAAAGTGCGGTAACGTTTCCGATAGAGATTCTGTAATAAAAAGGATACGTAAAAAGCTTCCAAAAAGAATTTCAAAAAAGTGGCCTAAGAATTAGAAATTTCCTGAACGGAATTTTTTATCAAAGTTCATTTCACTTGGATCTCCATATGCACCGCATTTTGGTACACGTTCAAAAAGCTTAATAAACTTTATTTTAAATAAAATAGGCCAATATTGTGAAGAGAACCAATCCCATTTTGCATGAGGACCTTTCCATTCATGAATACCAATAAGCGGTAATTCTAGAGTGGGAATCATCATCCATGCCCGATTAAAACGAACACCTAAACCAAGGCTATAATGAAGTTGAAGGTTGTTTTGACTTTGGAAAACTTGATCTAAAGGATGCTGTGAAAAGCCATCCTCATAAAGACGATCACCGTCGTTGGGCCTAAATTCATAATTAAAACCAATGGCATTATCAATGAAATGCTTCCTAGCCTTGTCTATCTTTTTCTTACCAATATAGATTAAGGAATGAGCGGAAACTCTTGCAGAAAAAAGACCAAGTGTAAAGGTTCCTGTTCCATTTGAGTTGGAAATCGAAACGCCAGCAGCATCCAATAAATCTATTTTCGTAGATTCTTCGCCAGCAAAAACCTTATAACCTAAACCCCAATCAAAATAATCAATGATTCTGCTTTTTTTCAAAAACTTAATTGGAATACCCTTCCATTTAGGAAAGTGTGCAAACCCCAACTCTGCTGCATACCTTGTTTTTCCGGAAGGATTGACAATATAAGATTCTCGATCCCCAGTTATTAGGGCATTTTGACCATCGACTTCTTGACCAGGGAATAAGTAAGTTGCTGCTAATGAAAACTGAATACCATCATTAACCACAACAATGTAATCATTACCCCTTGACGCTTTTTTAAAGCCCCCCTGACTCAGGGTTGAAAAACCAATACTTATTATAACAAGAAGAAGTCCATATTTCATATTTCGAATTTAAAGGATTTACTCTCTTTAGCGATTAAATCCATAACCTCATCGCTATCCCAATGTTTATCGATATCAGGAAACTGCATTACACGTTCCATAATACCATCTTGTATCTTTCCTTGTTTGTAGGCGACGCTGTAAGGAATTGTGCTAAAGGTCACTTGAGAATATAACGGCAACCACTTTTTAGGATACATTTTGGTATACTTTGCCTCTATTTTCTTTCGCAAAAGAAAATTCTCATCAGCAACATAATCACGCATTTCGTAATAGTTATCCAATGAAAGATCTTGTAGGGCATCCCCGTCAGGCTTTCGCGTTTCATTATATTCTTTAAATACAGCATCCCAATCTTCATTATGCTTAATCATAAGATCATTCAGAACCGTACAATCTTCAAATCCTGAATTCATGCCTTGGCCATAGAATGGCACAGTAGCGTGTGCTGAGTCTCCCATCAAGGCAACTTTCCCATGCGTCCAAGGATAGCAGCGTATAATCGCCAAAGAAGCTAAAGGATGGTCTTCCCATGCCTCTCCAACATTCGGCATCATTTTATGGAAATCAGGGAATACAACCCTGAAAAATTCATCAACATCGTCTTTAGTTTTGAGCTTATCAAAAGAGTACTTATGATTTTCGTGGGGCATGAATAATGTACATGTAAACGAACCATCTTCATTTGCTAAAGCAATCATCATAAAACGACCTCTTGGCCAAATGTGCAAGGCATTTTTATCCATTACATAGTCTCCATTTGGAGCAGCCGGAAGCAGTACCTCTCGATATCCATCTTCAATAAAACGTTGACTAAAATTAAAACGAGGTAGTTTTTGCATTGAATTGTAACGAGTAGCTGAAAAAGCACCGTCTGCAGCAAAAATCAAATCAGATTTAACCTCAAATTCTTCATTAGTCTCTGTATTCCGAATAAAGGAAATAGAATTCTCAAAATCTACTTTGTAGCATTCATGATGGTAATGAATGGTTGCTTTGCCTTTTTTTTCAGCAATATCCATCATACGTGCATTTATATGACCTCTGGAAACTGAATAAATAGCTTGCCCTTCTTCACCATAAGGTTGATAGGTCAGCTCTCCTGAATCTGCATGCATTACCCTTCCATACATTGGAATTGCTATTTCACGAACCGAATCTCCGACCCCAACATCGTCAAGAGCTTTCCAACCCCTGACAGAAAGCGCTAAGTTAATAGACTTTCCCGCTGCGATATCCGCTTTTCGTATATCTGACCTTCTTTCAAAAATAGTTACTGAATACCCTGCTCTAGAAAGATAAACTGCCCATAAAGAACCGACAAGTCCTGCACCAATTATTGTTGCGTTTTTTTGATTTGAATTCATTATTATTTTCTCCAGTGTTTTGAATAGGAAGACTCAAAATAGGTAGTCTTGAACCTGCCTTTGTTTCGTTTGTTGTGGTAAGCAATTAAAATTCTCCAAACTAGAATACCAATGATTAAAATACAAATCGTTTGCGCAGAAATATTAATATAGTCTCTGACAATAGAAATGTCTCCAGTGTATTTAACTTGAATAAGTTCTTGACCCGTCATATAGATAAGTTAAACACGAATGTAATGAGTTTGTTGTCACGACATTTAAGATAAAACGAAGAATTATTCACATTAACTATTTAGTAGTTGGGTCAATAAACAATAAATTTCGTTTAATACCCTTAAACTTCGCTCTCTTTAAAGGACTTCGTTTCAACAGCTCCCTATAGGTTTCCTCATTCAGATCCATCCAATCCTTCTTTGTGAAATCTAACAACTTTGGATTTTGAAACCGCTCCTCCTTATGAGGTTTTGAAAAGCGATTCCAGGGACAAACATCCTGACAAACATCACAGCCAAAAGCCCAATTATCCATTTTGCCTTTAAACTCATTAGGGAGAAGCTCATCTTTTAACTCTATAGTTAGATAGGATATGCATTTTGAGCCATCCACAACATAGGGGGCAACAATAGCCTCCGTTGGACAATCATCAATACATTTTGTGCAAGTTCCGCAATAATCTTTCATTGGGCCGTCCTGTTCAAAATCTAAATCAGTTATCAATTCAGCAATAAAGAAAAAACTACCTTCTTTGGGATGAATCAAATTTGAGTTTTTCCCAATCCAACCAAGCCCCGCTTTAGAAGCCCATGCCTTATCCATAACAGGTGCTGAATCCACAAAAGCCCTTCCTTCTACCTCGCCTACAAGGTCTTTAATGAAGGAAAATAGTTCGACCAAACGCTCTTTCACCAGATAATGATAGTCCTCGCCATACGCATATTTAGAGATTTTAGGCGCCTCTACGTCTAACTGTTTGTGATCTGTAGCATAATTAAATAACAATGAAATAACAGACTTTGCTCCAGGAACAAGTTTGCTTGGATCCAATCTTTTATCAAAATGATTTTCCATGTAGGACATCTTACCCTGATGGTTATTTTTTAACCAATTTTCGAGTCTAGGAGCTTCATCTTCGAGAAAACCTGCCTTTGAAAATCCACAGTAGAAAAATCCTAATTCTTGAGCCTTAGCTAAAATTTGATTTTTATACTTTGTCGCATCCATCTAAAAGAAACCTCCTTGGCTAAATCCCATGTCTATTCCCAGATGCTTGTATGATTTCTCCGTTGCCTTTCTCCCTCTTGGCGTGCGCATTAAAAAACCTTCTTGAATTAAAAATGGCTCATAGACCTCCTCGATAGTACCTGCATTCTCGCCTATTGCAGTTGCAATAGTGGTTAGACCAACTGGGCCGCCACTAAATTTCTCGACAATTGCTTTTAGTATGCGAATATCCATTTCATCGAGGCCATTGGCATCGACATTTAATGCCTTTAGGGCAATTTCGGTGATCGCTTCATCAATTTTACCATTTCCTTTGATTTGGGCAAAGTCCCTAACCCTACGCAAAAGCGCATTAGCTATTCTTGGAGTACCTCTGCTCCTACTCGCTATCTTCAAGGCAGCATCAAAATCGATTTCTATCTCCAATAAACCAGCCGATCGCTGAATTATGGACGTCAACGTTTCTGAATCGTAATATTCTAAGCGAGAATTAATACCAAACCGGGCTCTTAACGGACTTGTTAAAAGGCCTGATCGTGTTGTTGCGCCAATTAGAGTAAATGGATTTAACGTTATTTGAACCGTTCTTGCATTGGGGCCTGAATCAATCATGATATCTATGACATAGTCTTCCATTGCAGAATATAAATACTCTTCTACAACTGGGCTTAAACGGTGTATCTCGTCAATAAACAAAACATCCCCCGCCCCTAAGTTGGTTAATAACCCGGCTAAATCTCCTGGTTTATCCAAAACTGGTCCACTAGTAACTTTGAAGCCAACGGCCATCTCATTGGCAATAATATTGGCTAAGGTCGTCTTACCTAATCCCGGAGGGCCATGAAGCAAGACATGATCTAAGGGCTCCTTTCGAAGTGTAGCAGCCTGCACGAAAACCTCTAGATTTTCTACAATACTTGGTTGACCAGCAAAATCAATTAATTTTTGCGGACGTAATACCTTGTCAAATTCCTTTTCGAAATTATTTTCGGCCTCTTCTTGATAGTCAAATGAATCTTCCAACTGCTGTCTTTATAACAAATTTACAAAAGCAATTGACACCAAACCTATAATCAAAAAAGGAAAAATTAATAGCCCGGCTGAATGAACTGAAGCATCAATGCCATATCCTCAAACATGTAATCTGCAACACTTAACCGAGGCTCCTTTAGATGGGTCTTTTCTGGAATGCAAACAACCTTCATTTTAGCTGCCATCCCTGAGATAACTCCATTCAAGGAATCTTCAATAACGAGACATTTATTTGGATGTACAGAAAGTTGTTTTGCCGTCTTTAGATAAACAGCAGGATGAGGTTTGCCGTAAGTCTCAAATTCGGCAGAATGTACGACATCAAAATATTGACTGATTTTCAAACCATTCAGCACTGCTTCAAGTAATCGATTTGGTGAAGAAGTGGCGAGTCCTATTTTCATAGGCTTGCTTTTAAGAAATGTCAGCATTTCATAAACGCCTTTCAAGGGGTTAGGATCGTTACTGACCAACTCAATCATCCTATTAATAATGTCGTTTTCCACAAGTTTTATATCCTCTATCCCTAAGTTTTGATCCTGATTCCAATGGCTAATGACCTCATCTATCCTTAGACCTACGGTTTTTTGAAAATCACTTTTTGCCAGCTTACAACCTAGTTCAGAAAAAACTGTTTCCATTGCAATCTTCCACATCGGTTCGGAGTCAATAAGAATACCATCCATATCAAAAATGACAGCTTCAAACTCACTTAATTTTAATTCCATTTTAGTCTTTTTAAATGTTGTTTGCCAAGCATACTTTTTTCGGAGCCCACCCAAATAAAACCTAACTTATCATAACATATAGACTCGCGTTGTTTTAGTCGCAAAAAGGACTTCTTTTTAATTAAGACCAGCTCATTTTCATTCCAATCGTATTCAAATACTTTTTTATAAGTCAATAAAAACAAGCTGCCCTCAAAATAATCCGCACCGGTAATGGAGCTTCTCAGCCAATTATTACCTGCTATTTTTATTTTTTGAATGCATTCTAACTTAGTACTGCCTTCGCCTAGAACAATCTTATATACTTTGCATACCCCATCATAAGGTTGGGTCCTGTTCTTTGAAAAGAGATAAAGACTCCCCTCTATAAACGCCATGGCTTCCACATCAAAATTTAATTCTGAATCAGCTATTTTCAGTTTGCTTCGATCCGGATAAAAATAACTTAAACGTTCCGCGACAATAGAGTCCTTAAATTCTCCTCCGAAAATAGGAATGCGATAAATACATACATCATCTCTCTTATTTCCGTTGTCACCAAAATCTCCTACATACAATGTGTTTTGACCATCATAGGCAATATCTTCCCAGTCTACGTTTGAGGCACCTATTAAGAAGGTGCGTTTCAACAATTCCCCGTTTCCATTTAAAAAATATAAATAAGGACCGTCTCCACTATCGTTATGGGCTACAAATAAGTTTTCTTCAAGCTTCTCTAATCCGGAGATTTCAGCTAGTTTGGTATCTAAACGCACTTTTTTTTGACTGGAAACAATCGGGCTATAAAACAACATTACAAACAAGAATAACCGCATCATTTACGAATCAAGACGATAATCGTTTCTATTCTTCGATCTGTGACTTCCTCTACGATAAATCGAAAACCATCAATATCGAGTCTTGCATTTTTTTCTGGAATATTAGCCGTTTCATTTAGAATCAAACCTCCAAGCGTTTCATAGGCATCAGATTCAGGAATGTTGAGCTGATAGAGCTCATTAATATAGTCGATTTCAACACGTGCAGAAAAACGAAAATGTGTGTCAGAAATGCGTTCTTCGATGGAATCATCTCGATCATGCTCATCCTCTATCTCACCAAAAATTTCCTCAATAACATCTTCAAGTGTAACCATGCCTGCAGTCCCCCCATATTCATCAGAAACGATCGCTATGTTACCTGATTGTTCTGTAAACTTTGATAATAGTTCCTCCCCAGTAGTAACGGAAGGCACAAAGTTAATCGGTAATAATATCTGCTTTATTGAAGTTGGAGACTTGAAAAGATCATATGAATGAACATAGCCAATGATATTATCAATCGAATCCCGATAAATAATCACTTTAGAGAGTCCTCGGGCTATAAATAACTGCATCACAGTATCTAAAGAATCATCAATATCAACCGCAATAATATCAGTCCTAGGTATCATACAGTCTCTGGCTTTCACATTGGAAAAATCAAGCGCATTCTTAAGGAGGTTCATGTCCTCAGAGGAAACCTCCTCACCATCCATTCTTTCTGAAAGGTCATCTACGAAATCTTCAAGATCTACTTTCGAGAATACTTTTTGATTTACTTTTTGATCGTAACCAAATGTTTTTAAGATTACCCAACTAATCGCCAAAATCACATGGGTAGGCACATATAGAAGAATATATAATACAAACAAAGGGAAGGTACCAATTTTAAGGAAACGATTTGGATTGAACTGAACAAGGCTCTTGGGAATAAATTCTGCCGCAACAAGAACTAGCAAGGTCGAAATCAATGTTTGCAACAGCAATAATCCTGCATCAGATTCTATTCCCCAATTTGTGAATATGGGACCAAGTATTTTTGCTGCTGAGATCCCGTAAACAACTAATGAAATGTTGTTGCCAAGTAAAATAAAAGCAATGATCTTTGATTCATTTCGATAAAAAATACCTTGCAACTTACTTATAATGGTCCCCTTGCTTTTATCTACCTCTATTTTCAAACGATTAGATGCCAAGAAAGCAATCTCCATCGCCGAAAAAAAAGCCGAAAAAATCAAGGCAATGAAAAGGAAACAAACTGCGTTGAACATAGTGTGCAACAATGTAAGAATTATTTGATTAAATCAAAGCCGATATCCTTGCGGTAATTCATACCATCAAAGCTTATTTTTTCAATTGACTCATAGGATTTCTTAATAGCAACTTCAATGTTTTTACCGTAGGAAGTTACTGCCAAAACACGCCCCCCAGAAGTAACAGATGAAGGACCATCAGAAGTCGTTCCTGCATGAAAACAAAGACTATCTACCACGCTATTGAGGCCATATATTTGCTTGCCTTTTTTGTGCGAAAGAGGATAACCTCCGGAAACCAGCATGACCGTAGCAGCACTTTTGTCATAGAACTGTATATCTCGTTCCGAAAGCGTATTTGTAGCAATTCCTTCAAAAAGATCTAATATATCGGATTTGAGTCGAGGTAAGACAACCTCTGTTTCAGGATCCCCCAAACGACAATTATATTCTATAACATATGGATCTCCTTTGACATTAATCAATCCAAAGAAAATAAATCCTTTATAGATAATACCTTCTGATTTAAGGCCCTTGGTTGTAGGTACAATGACTTGATTATGAACCTTGTCCATAAAGGCCGCATCGGCAAAAGGAACAGGACTAATAGCCCCCATTCCACCAGTATTCAAGCCGGTATCTCCCTCACCAATACGTTTGTAATCTTTTGCTTCCGGAAGTAACTTAAAGGATTGACCATCAGTAATTACAAAAACGGAAACCTCTCTTCCATCGAGAAATTGCTCTATGACGACTTTTGTACTTGCATCTCCGAACTTTGAATCTTTCAACATACTAGTCAACTCCCGCTCTGCTTCTTGTAAATCATGAAGAATGAGAACTCCTTTCCCAGCAGCAAGTCCATCTGCTTTGAGTACATATGGTGCATTCATAGCCCTTAAATAAGAAATTCCTTTTTCAAGAGTTTCCTTGGTAAATGTTCCATATTTAGCCGTTGGAATATTATGCCTTTTCATAAATGCCTTGGCAAAATCCTTACTCCCCTCTAATTGAGCACCCTCAGCATCAGGGCCAATGATTGGAATTTTAGACAATAAAGAATCATTATAAAAAAAATCGGCAATCCCATTCACTAGTGGCTCTTCTGGCCCCACAACAACCAAATCGATTGCATTACCAACGACAAATTCTTTCACCTTTTCAAAGTCATTTGGATCAATGGCTACATTCTTTCCATGCTTGCGAGTTCCCGAGTTTCCCGGAGCGATATACAATTCATCAAGAATAGAGCTTTGGGCCATCTTCCATGCTAATGCATGCTCGCGTCCACCTGAACCTAAAAGTAAAATTTTCATTAACAGTATTTTAATAGGGATTCAAATAACTTAGCACCATCGCTGTTGTTTAAAATCGGATCTGAAGATCGTTCAGGGTGTGGCATCATTCCGAATACATTTTTTGCTGTATTGGTAACACCTGCAATATTTAATAGGGATCCGTTAGGATTGTGTTCCATTGAATCTAAACCATTCGAATCACAATATTTGAAAAGGATTTGGTCATTTTGTTCTAGTTCACTAATGGTTTCATCAGCGGCGTAATAGCGTCCTTCACCATGGGCTATTGGGACAGAGTAAGCTGCTGAATGGTCTAAACCTTTTGTAATAGCGGCATTATTTGAAATGGGTTTTAAATGTACATTTTTACATATAAATTTTTGATTGTTGTTGTGCAACAAGGCCCCATCTAGTAAACCTGTTTCTGTTAACATTTGAAATCCGTTACAGATTCCCAATACATAAGCTCCTTTTTTTGCATGAGCCACCACGTCATCCATAATCGGCGAAAATTTTGCAATCGCACCTGAACGCAAATAATCTCCAAAAGAAAACCCTCCAGGCAAGACCACCATGTCTACTCCTTTTAAATCTCTTTCTTTATGCCAAAGAGAAACGACTTCTTGATTTAATACTTTTTCAAGAATATAAATCATATCCTGATCACAGTTTGAACCCGGGAATGTAACAACACCAAATTTCATCTCAACTATCTTTAGATTGCAAAATTAAACAATTATAGATTTTGAACCCATTAGAAGATGAAAAACTTCATAACAGAAAATGTAAGTAGCAGATAAAAAGCACCGCTCGTTGACATACCCAATGACTGACTGCGAAATGCGAAGGGAAGAAGCAAACATAAAGGCAACAGTAAGAGACTAAAAAAATCAATGTGTTGAAAACTTAATAAGTAGACGACTGAAAATAGTAGAAAACAAAGGAAAAGACAAAGCAGCATTTGAAACTGTCTTTTCGTACGAATTGAACTCTCATTCCATTGACCTAAAAAGGTAGAAAATCCAATAATGCTTGAAACACTTATTATACCTAATAAAGCAAACGAGTCTCCTTTAAGAACATCCTTTTTTTCGGGAAGAGCCGCCTGCAGAGACGGTACGTAGTCAAAAATATAATTAGCCGAAAAATAATAGATTAATGGCAACGAAGCAGCAATTATTCCAATAAAAACATCCCGAACTTCAAGCGGTCTAATTAGCCGTATTAAAACAAAAACAATTGGTATCGCTGGTAAAAACACAGGTAAAAACGTAGCCATTAATCCAGCTAGAAATAACGTATTAAAAACACCTGATTTTCTTATGTCATTTTGAGTCATATCAAAAAGCTGCCGTAACATTAAGGCTAAAAGCGTATGCGAAATAATGACACCACTTAGGACGTATGAGCATTCAAAAAAGCTCATTAAAACAACATAACAAGGCGCTATAAGATAGGTTATGCGATCAAAAAAATTAGACCGATTAAATACAACATTAAGAATAACCGAATTTAGTAAAACCAAGCCACCTGCCACCCAGCTCGTATTTATTTTAATTCCCGTAAAAAAAATAGTCCATAATCCAATATCTAAATCCGAACTGAGATAAAACCGATTGGAATAATTGAGAAAGTGAAACAAGAAAAGAAAAACTGGAAGGAGCAGTAAGACGATCGTTCTGTTTCCTGAAAATAACTTTAACACCTAGTGAATTTTAAATGCATGGGGAAAGTAGGTAATTATTAGGATTAAACTTAAATAAAGCTATAAAAATAATTCATTTTATTCTGATTTCTCATCGCTACAACGCTAAAAATGATATCTTTGGGCGACTAATTTCTTTTCATTTCAAACCATATTTTATGGCAAAGCCAAAAAACAAATTTTCAGACCAAGAACTAGGAGAATTCAAAGAATTAATTCTAGGTAAACTAAAAGAAGCTAAAGAAGATTATAGCCTATTGATTGGGTCATTATCTCATAACGACGATCATGGCACAAATGATACGGGAAGAACATTCAACATGATGGAGGACGGCTCAGAGACCTTGTCAAGGGAAGAGCTTGCTCAGTTAGCTGCTCGACAAGAGAAGTTTATCAATAATCTGCAGGCAGCCTTAGTTCGAATAGAAAATAAAACTTATGGAATATGCAGAGTTAACGGTACTTTGATTCGCAAAGAACGCTTGCGTCTCGTGCCACATGCCACAATGAGTATTGATGCAAAAAATGCACAAAACAAATAAGTGAAAAGGCAAGTTGCTGTTCTTCTTGGTTTCATTATCAGTTTTATTATCATTGACCAACTGATTAAATTCGGTATTAAAACAAATTTTGTCGAAGGACAAAGTCAACCGCTTATTGGAAATTGGTTTGTTTTGAATTACATTGAAAACCCCGGTATGGCTTTTGGAACTACCTTTGGCAGCTCAATATGGGCCAAACTCAGCCTGAGTATTTTTCGAATCATCGCTATTACAGGAATCGGAATCTATCTATGGAGAGAATGTAAGAAAGGGGCTAAAATGGAATACCTCATCGCTGTTTCCTTAATCTTTATTGGAGCATTAGGAAACCTGATGGATTCAATGTTTTATGATTTCATCTTTTCATTTGACCCCTGCAACTATTACAACTATATGGAAGGGACCGGCAACTTTGAAACTTGTATGCAACAAATACATGGTCAAGAATTCTCAAGATCTGTAGAAGTAAGGCATCATGGTTTTTTATTAGGGAACGTTGTAGATATGTTTCAATTTAATGTCCGTTGGCCCGATGCTGTTCCTTACTTAGGGGGTAAACAAGTGTTTCCTGCGATATGGAATTTTGCTGATGCTTGCATCACGACAGGTGTCGGTTTAATTCTGACTAGGAATCGAAGCTATTTCTCTAAAGGTTCAATTACTCAGAAAAGCTAAAAGTTCCACTTCATATTACGATCATCAAGAATTGCAAATGAAATTTTCCAATCTGCTCTAAGATCAGACTTATTACCATTGGACAAAACGCCATATATTCCGATTCGCAATCTTCGTCTTGAAAGCTTAAAGTTACGCTCTAACCCTGCCAAAACCTCATAATGCTGCCATTGATGTTCTCGAACATAAAGGGCACCAGCGCCTAGGACCAAACCTATTCTGGTTTTTTTCATGAAAGGGATTTTATTAATGATGGCGCCATTGTCATGATGTACAAAATGCGCCTCCAACGACAAGTCATTCGTCCGCAATAGCGTGTCCAAACCCTGGAAAGAATAAAGAGGATTAGAAAACCAGAGAGGATCACTTCTTCTCTGAAATTTATAATCGGGATCACGTAACACTTTTGCGCTTAAGAATTTACCTCCCGATATCCTATACTTAGAGGTGCCGATTGTACCGATCTTAAATGTTTGTTCAATACTGGCCTGTAGGTAATGGTGGTTAATATCACTTCCGAAAAGATCAGGGACACCAAATTCATAATTAACGCTAAACGTGGGCCAAGCAGAACCAAGAATCACCTTTCGATAAGGTTCTCTCATGTATTTTTGCCTCGGAACAAACCACATATCTATATCTCCAATTAATGCCTGATAGGTCTTAAAGTCGGCAGGCTGATTGTTGGGCAATACATCATCAACAAATTCAACGAATTGATAGCCTTCTAAACTACGCCTTTCACAAAACTCTCCACCCAAGCTCATATAGAATCCGTTAAAAACCTCATACTCAATTGATGAGTTTAGCTGGGTCGCTTCAATGAAGTTTTCTCTTTTATAGATTTGGGAAATTGCGTCATAGCCCCTGATGACATCGAAGTCATGATTTAATGAAACCCTAAACCTTCCTTGTCTAAATGGGTCAAATTTATATTTCCACCAAGTATCTCCTTTAATATCATTATTTAATAATCCCATGGAGATTTGAGTATAGGAATCGAGGGTACGCTCATCTTTCCACTTTTTAAAAAAATCAAAATTTGGAGAGATCCTTGGGCCAGCGATATAAATCGGACGGATCAGGGTTGCTAAAGAGCCAATAGTCCATTGCTGTCTTTTATCTCTGTTTCTATGATCAATGCCAAACCAGAGGACTTTAAGAATAGTTACTTTGTTAAATACTTGATCTACACTATCTCTATATTCTTTTCGGTTTTTAAAATCCCGAATACTGTCCTTTTTAATAATGAATTCAATCTCCTCTTGGGTTAATTCATCTCCCCGACGCCCAATCCAAAAAGAAGAATCTTTCTCATAAGCTTCCTTTTCAGTGACCGCCAATTCCCTATCAAAGAATTTTTTTGAAAATTCTGGGTTAAAATTATAATCAGTAAAAATGGCAGTGGTTCTGCAAATAGAGGTTTCGCTTTTATTTTTCACTCCATAATCTAAAACTTGTTTTGAAAGAACACATAAAGAATCACCTGGGTGCTCATAGCTCTGTTGAATCGTGAAATAATCATAAAAGAGAAGATTCCCCTTTTTCATGGTCAACTCTAACTTCTGAACCAACCATAAAGAGTCAATAACCCAAATAAATCCCTCTAATGTACTTGTAGCAGATGCTCTGGGTTGAATTCGGATTTTAGAAATTTGACGCCCATTTTCCTCATACTGATCAACCAATCTGTATTTATACGATAAAATCCCAGGTATGGATATCGGTGAGCTTATTGGGTTCTGATGCAGATCATTTAAGCGCAGCAAATTTTCAAAGAAATTAAAATTAGATTTAACAGTTGTTTTATAATATAGGTTTCGATCTTTGCCTCTAAGTGTATAAGCATTCCTGAGCTCTTTAACCTTGTCTCTAGGTGCATAATTCCTTTGGATTTGAACCTCTAATAAATTCATTGTGTCTTGACCGCTATCTTCATCCATCATCAAATCTCCTGGATCTTCGGACCTTTCTTTTTTGGAAATAATTTTTTCCTTAGCCTTGATATAAACATTTACTTTATGGGGGTAATTCCAAAAATTAATCTCATCCCTTTTTGCGACCACGCGCTTCATGATATCTCGACCGGGATTGGTTCTCTTCGCGGCTACATTTACCGCATCAATGTCCTGTATTTTACTTGGGAAAATCTGAATGTCCTTGACTAGGTTTTTGTCATTAATGGATAAATAACTTTCACGTGTCTCGAACCCTGTTGAACTAAACACCAAAAAATACTCACCTCTAGGTAGACTTATTTGATAGCGACCATTTATATCTGCTACAGTCCTTTGAGAAGGTGAGTTTTTTACAAAAACTTTTGCAAAAGGAATCGGCGTTTGATGTTCATCATACACGGAACCATCAACAAAATATTGCGCATTTATATCTTCGAAGCCAAAGATCAAAAAGGAAATGAGTAAAACTAAACTTGAACTCGATATGGCTGAAATTCTAAACAATTAGAAGGATTATTGTTGGTTATTACGATCTGTTGCTTCTTTGTTTTTCATGAATTCAAGATGTTTTTCCATTCGGTTCATCATCCATGTTTTGAAAAAATACATACCTACAGCTAATAACACTATTGAATAATAAAACACCCATGTCTCATAACCATCTGTAAAACATTTTACGGTTATAAAAACAAATAAGACAATGGCAAAAACGAGCCAAAACATTTTCATTAATTTATTATACGTATTCATTTTTCTTTATTTACGTTCATATTTCCTGTTGGTTCTAGAATTTCAAAGAAGCTAAAGTCTTGTTTAGTAACTAACCCCTTACCCACAAGCACCTCCTTTGGAGAGCTGATCAAAACATTCCTATTGGTTCGGATCGTGCTGTCTTTTTTGTTCCAAATTAAATACTCGGTTTCTAAAAGTTGTTCTTTGTCATAATTCAATAAGCGAACAGAATCTTCTACAATCACGATTCCTTCATCATGGTCAAAGGTACCCCGAAGGGCTGTCAGTGTAGATACTTTTTCGCCTCGTTTGTTATAAAAATCAACTCTTAAAAACTTTTTAAATTTCGTAATGTGCTTGGGGTTGTGATATGTTTCTGAAACCCGTGCATATAAATTCACTTTTGTATATCCAGAATCATTATGAAACATATCCAGATTCTCGGTATACTCATCAGGAGCGTTCTCAAAATGAGTTATTCGCTGCACCTCATCTGAATTGTTTTCACAAGAAGATAAAATCCCCATTAAAATGAAACAAATGGAAATAATTACTTGAGGCATGAAATCGTGGTTACTTAATGTCTACAGTCACTCCCCAACATGAAAGGGTCACTTGTGTAGGACTGTTATTGCTAAAAATCTCATCGGATGATGGGCAATTCGCTTTGAAGTTTTCAGCTGCACTAGATGCGCCAGCCTTCGTTGCAAGCTGCGCAGCATAATAATAATTACATTTTCGATCGAAAGTGCTTGACCCACAAGTTTCCCATAGCTTTGCAACACAATTTGCCGCAACCAATAAGGCTTTAGATCGGTTTTCACCCCCCATTGTCATTGCGGTATTGTATGCCGATTTATAACTCTTCAAATTGCTGTACTGAATTTCCAATATATTTAATAGTATCGCTCCTTTTAAAGTATCATTATCAGCCATTTCTAGAGCCGTTCGATATACACCCATTGATTCTGTATATTTCTTCTTGACCATTAATAGATCAGCCTTTGCTAAAACCGCATCGACTGAATTGTCTATAGAAATAATAGTATCAATCAACATCGCATACGCATCACTCTCCGTGCAGCCTTTTTCTTTCAACAAGCCCAAAAAGTTAGTTACCGCCTTTTTCTTTTTTGATTTCTCCTGAGGCAAATCACTCATAAACCCCAAAAGGTCAGGTAAAATATCATCACAGGTACGAACAACTACATTAAAATACCCCGTCATCGACGCTTGTGTACGCGCCTTGAATCCTTCTTTTTCAATCTTACGAGATAAAGAAAAATAGTCTGTAATCATTCGTTTCTTGTAGACATCCTTTTGAGCATCTTTCGCCTTCGTATAGAGCGTATAAAGGTTGTAGTAATAATAACTAAGCTGGGCATCCTTAAATTTATTTCCCTCCAAAAAAGCTACTGTAAACAAGGAATCTGCTTGAACACGATTCGGCAATGTAGACTGGAGTATATAAAGCGCTCTTTTTGAAGCATCCTTTGAATCAAGAAACCCCTTCTGTTCTGCACGATCGTATGCCGCAATTAAAGTATCTATATATAATTTCTTAACCGCTTTGTCTTTTTCTGTCGCAACAGCATTTCGCAATGTCTGAATCATATTGCCATACTTTTTAGCATCATAATCCCCACAAATACTTTCTCCTTTTAGGTAATACATGGATGCCCTTGCATAGTCTTTTAATTGAAGCTCCTGCCCAACAAATAATTGCATTCTTTTACACTCTCTTTCTCCAAGGGAATCCATTTGACCAAAAGTCAATGAAATCATAAAAACAAATCCCAGTCCTAATCCAATCTTCTTCATGTCTCTTTAATCTAATTTTCTTTTTCTAAACCACTTTTCAAAATTGGAAGGTGAAAATACCACACCAAATTTAAATCCTATATACTGCTCTTCAATATCAGCTTCTTGACCTGTTCCTTTTTGACCTAAAACAAAAGCCAAATTCAGAGAAGATAAAGACATTTGAGCCAGTATAGGAATGCCAATTCCAAATGTCGTGCCACGATCGGTATAAGAAATTCCATTTGAGGAAAAGGGAAGCATCCTTTGGAAGTAACCAATTCTATAATTTAATTTTTCAAGCATTTTCAAAGTTGCTACATTTTCAAATAATCTAGTTTCAGGAGAGTAGCTCATTCCGAAGCAAAGAGCAGATGAAGCACCAACAGACCACGCCTCGCTGCCCTCATAAGAAGAAACAACACCTTGATTTGACTTGTAAGAAGCTGCAAAGGTTATGTTTGGCCTTCTGGTCGTTGTTTTCCGTTTCGTTTCTTTCAGGTAGTATTTGTACTTGAATCCAATCTCATAAGAAGTCAAAGCCCGAATAGACCCTTCTGAATTCAAGGAGAAAATAGTATCGAAAATAGATGGTGAATTAATATTTGCAGAGGTATATAGACTATTTTCAAGAGTACTATTGAAGTTTTGTGCCGGATCTAGTGTAAATCCAATAAGCAAGGAATGTCTTTCAGCTATTGTTTGTTCAAAATGTGCCGCTAATTGGTAATGGAAGGCTGACAATCTCGTTATATCAGATGATAATCCACCTTGGCCTGAATCACCAGTGATAAGCTCACTGCGACGTTCATTCGTCACAAAGCCAAATAAATACGCTGCATTAACTCCTATGGACAAATGACTTCTTTTGGTAGCGATCGGTGCAAAACCAAACCCTAGAAAAGCATCCTGAATATTTCCATTTCCAGAATAAGTATATCGAATGGAATCTAAACCAGTAAATAAAGACTGACTAAACTCATAGCCCATGCTAGCATATGGCTTAAGTCCGAAGGCTAAACCACTACGTTTGGTCGTTTTAAATGCCAAGGAAAAATGATCGATCAATGTTGCAGTTCGGAATTCAGAAACACCCTGCTGCTCATAAAACGAAAAGCGAGATTCTATACCAAGAGACATTAATGTATTTCCTTTACTCAATCGCGAATACGAAGACGGGTTAAAGAAATTAACATTGGTAGAGTCAATCCAAACACTATTTACATTTCCTAAGGCCGATGTAATGGCATTAGAACCCGTATTGGTCTCTCCAATTCCATAGGAAGACAAGGGATGGGTTGTCGTCACTTGGGCAAATGACACATTTATTAAAAACCCTAAAGCAAAAGTTAAACTATAACGCATGTATTTTATATATTTCAACAATTCCTTCGAGTGTCAAATTTTTGTTTGCAAAGATGTTACTTTTTTGAGGGAAATCAAAATAAGAAGCGTCTCCTCCTGTAAGAAAAATCTGAAGCTCATCAAAGTCCCTTTCATAACGCGAAATCATGCCTTGTATTTCATGGGTCATTCCATTGATGACACCGGAATGAATGGATGCATTCGTGTTTTCTCCAATTAAGGAGACCTTATCTTTAAATGTAAGAAGTGGTAGCTTACTTGTGTAATGGTTGAGAGACCTATACCTCATGTCGATGCCCGGAGCAATCGAACCCCCATGATAAAATCCATCCGCAGACAAAAAATCAAATTTCACACAGGTGCCTATATCTATAATCAAGTTGTTTTTTCCTGAAGAATGGAGTTTTGCGGCAGCCACATTACACAATCGATCTATACCAACAGTATCCATTGAGGTGTATAAACTTCTAAAAGGCAGTCTTGATTTGGAAGTAACCTGATGAACAGAAGCCACGTTTAATTTTAGTGAGCTCCTATCTTCCGTTCCTAATACCGATGCCAAAACAACATGTCGGCCTTTCACAAATTCTAGTGCTTCACCCCAAGTTTTTACCCGGTGAACGATACCCATTTCCTGGTTTTCGACCAAAGCTACTTTTATGGAAGTATTGCCTGCATCGACTATTAAGTAAGACTTTTTTGCTTCCAACATGGCACAAAGATACAAGTAACCCTATATTTTTGAAAAATATTTGCATTCTAAACTAAAATATTCATATTTTTGCCTCCGCTTAAGGCTGGTACCTTAGCTCAGTTGGTAGAGCAATGGACTGAAAATCCATGTGTCCCTGGTTCGATTCCTGGAGGTACCACAACTTAAACCTAAAACCCTTGACAGTCGTTAGATTCGTCAAGGGTTTTTTAGTTCCCCTCGGTTTGATTAACTGACGTCTTTTTTTATTTCAAACCTATTTACACATAAAGAATGTATATTTGGAATCTTCATTTATACACTTACAAAACTCAAATGAAATCTTTATTTCCCCTTTTCCTTTTCGGATTATTGATTGTTAAAAATACACAAGCCCAAAATAGCGAACAGTTATTGACTGATTTTTACTTTGATAGCAGTCTGCCCTTATTGGACTCAAGCGGATTTAACTATACAGCAGATTATACCCTTTCAAGTTCTTCATGGGCTATAGATAGTTTTCCTGAAAGTGTTGTTTTCCAAAAGCAGCTGAGTTATGAAAACACATTAGACCCAAGTACTTCTTATGATATAAGGATCGGTAAAGGAGGACAATTATATTCTTTCCGTGGTGTATTTGGAGAGTCTGTTCCTCCTCAATGGGTCAATCCAAATTGGGTACAGCCCTCTTATGGCGGAGGTCACTCCTATGCGCCCTGGGTTGATGAGGTTTGGCAGCTGGTAAGTGTAGACGGAAGTATTCACAACCCACCTGATTCCTCCTATTTCATACATCAGGCCGGCGTTTATTTAAAAACACCATCCCAAACCCAGCCCTTTTATTCGCCTATTCTCGCTGAATATTTTGATCCTGATGACCAATCATATAGTGTCGTCAATTGGGGGCAGCAGGCACATACAGAAGATCTTCAGAATATCAATCATGATGCGGGGCTCTTGTATTACACCAAGTACACAAATAAAGGCAAAGGAATTATTCAGGTCGATAACATGATCTATAATTTTGGACAGGACAACATGAATTTTTTAAATGTTCCTTGGGGAGGCGTTCGAAACTCTTCGTTAGATCATTTTTTCATTTCAACGCCGACACATGATTATAATTTAACGACAGGTTTATATGGCCAAACGCCCGTGATCCAGACAGCAAGCACCGGTGGATGGGTGGCTTGGTCAAATGAGATCAACGGAAATTCGGCTACATTGGGAATGGCACATCCAACAACGACCAATACCTATGGCAATAAATTCAGATATGGTGATGCTGGAAATCTATCCAATGCAAACAACCTGAGAGACTATCATGTCTTTGAAATGATTAGACAACCCACTGGCAACCAACTTGGTTTTGGTAAATCGATGAGCTTTCGATATTTCTATGTCTTGGGTGCTTCTGTTGATTCTGTTAAAAATACGATTGTGCAATATGATTTGATCTCTCACGGGTTAGATACGGCCTATGTCGCCAACATCTATGACGTAGATTCTTTAAGATATAGCTTCGCGTATTCTACACAAAGCTTGTCTGCCTCAGTTACGGGTTCGGAAAGTGGGTTGTTACTGCGGACAAGTCCCTTTTCCGACAGCTACCCCCTATTCAAAATAAGCTCAAACGAAAGTGTTGATGCACTTAGCTCTAATCCATACTATTTTTCTGAATTTGCTTATGACGGAACGACGACGGCAATCAAACTACTCGGGTTTTTAGACAGCCCTACCCATATCACAGTGATTCAGGATACAATTTGTAAGGGTGAAGACTTTTCATTTTCAGACGGGACAGTTTTTAACAATCTTCTTGAGGATACTTCCTATATCAGTTCTTTGTCTTCAAGTCAACTCGATTGGGACAGCCTGGTCATTCAGAACCTTGTTGTTCTTCCTGTTCATGATGAAATAGACCTACAAGAGGCCTGTGCTTCTTATATCTGGATGGATGGAGTGAACTATACTGAATCTACAAACACACCGACTGTCGTTCTTTCAAATCAGTTTGGATGCGATAGCACGGTAACGCTTGATTTAACGATACATGATGTTGATGTGCAAATAACACAAATAGATGATATTACCCTGCAATCCAATACATCTAACGCACAATACCAGTGGCTAGATTGCGACAATACTTTCGAAGCAATCAATGGAGAAACGAATCAAAGTTTTGCTGCCACATACAACAGTAATTTTGCGGTAATTGTGACGGAAAACAATTGTTCTGATACCTCACTGTGTATTCAAATCAGTACCGTGGGAATTCAAAACAATATTTATAGTGTTATAAACGTCTATCCCAATCCAACGGCAAACCTCATCACCATTCAATCAGAAAATATAATGAACAACAAGTTCAAGATTTCGGATCAAAAAGGACGCGCTGTACTTATGGGACGACTCAAAGTGAATAATACTGAGGTCTCGCTTGAAACACTCTCAAAAGGGATTTACACAATCCAAGTAGAGGGGAACTATAAACCCGTAGTGATTGTGAAGGAATAGAAGATTTAGAATTAGATATTCCATAAATCCCCTCAGTACTGACCAACTTTTTTTATGCCCAAACGACACTGTATATACTAATTACAAGTTGGTTCAATAGTTTATCTTTTGTAACAATTATTCCTAAACTGATTATTCTATATAATCAGAATGTCATCTAAAACAGAATTCATAGAAATGAGACAATTTAAAATCACGCTAAGCATCATTTATGTAATCTATGCTGTATTTATGATGTCTATTTCCCGATTTGGGATGGAACTGTACCTAAATAATATCGGCACCCTTTTCCTGTTAACATTGATGTTACTTGATATTCGCAAGAACATACTGAGTAAGAAAGGGTTTTTGGGTCTCTGGGGATTCTCGGTGTTGCATTCCATTGGTGCCACCTGGTTGTACTCTTTTGTCCCCTATAATGATTGGATGACTGCTTTATTTGATTTCGACATGGATGCCTTTTTTGGCTTCACTAGAAATCACTATGACCGATTGGTTCATTTTTCTTTTGGTATTCTTTTGATGGCGGCCACCAAAGATCTCATCATGCACAACTATAAATTCAATTTGAAACAGGCTTTACTTGTGGCCTTTTTAAGTATTCAGACTTTCAGCATGATTTATGAGCTTTTTGAATGGGGAATCTCTCTAACATTTTCTGACGGTATGGCCGATAGTTACAATGGACAGCAGGGAGACGTTTGGGATGCGCATAAAGATATGGGGCTCGCTATGTTCGGGTCATTGATTACATGGTTTTTTTTAAGACTCGATAGAAATAGTAACAAATAGCAACCGAAAAAAGACCCTCAGTTTCCTGAAGGTCTTTTAGGTATTGAAAAAAGAAGAGAGCTCTTATTCTCAAAGTTAAAAGATTAAAAAAAATGTCTTCGTGAAATTGTTTCTGTTGTAAAAATGTTAAGTTGGATATGATTACGAGACATTTAATTGTAAATCTTTATTTCATAATTCTTTTTAATTTGTCATTCTTGCTGTAACAAATTTACTTCAACCCTAAAGCTTTAACACAATAAAAAATGTTGTCTACTGACAAAATACAAGGTAAGACGCAGGCCTGTCTGCGTGTTTTTTTGTAGTGTCGAAAAAAAAAGGCCCACGTGAATGGGCCGATCTTGCTTTGACTATTAACTTAAACTATTAACTAATTCTTGTTATTTATCCTATTCATTTGAACGACAAATGAAGCTTGGAAATGATTCTGAAATTGGAATAAGGAACCGGACAATAGTGCACTTAAAAACAGTATTGGGTATATTGATTCCGAATCAATAAAAACAGCGCCTCCTTCATGTATTAAAAATGACGCTACATGCGAAAGTATTAGACCAAAGAGGAACACAAGGCAAAAAAGGAGGCTATCTGTTTTCATTTGTTGTTGTTTGTTACTGGGTCAAATGTAATACGATCTCTAGGAGATGTTTCATACAGAATAGAGGAACAAATAAATTTAAGAGAAAGGGGTTAGCTCATTCTAAGTAGTATTACTTAGTGCCCAAGCATGCCTAAAATAATGCTTACATAAAAAAAAGGCCCTAGGGCCTTTTTTACTAAACTATAAACTAAACTATAAACTAAAGTTTTAACTAATAACTCTTAATTTTCTTGAACCTAAAAGTTCATTCTTCCTAAAGAACCTTACGATATAAACTCCTTCATTCAAGTCATGAACAGCAATTCCTTTTTGCTCCTCTGCTATATCAATGTCTTTTACCCAACCTGATTCAGAATGAATCAATTGAATCAACGTAACATCTGCCCAGTCCGGCCAAGTTATTTTCACTTTTCCCGTCAAGGTTGGGTTTGGAAAAATTACTGCCTTAAAATCACCTTGGCTTCCAGGATTCACAACATCACTAAAAGATGATGTCTTTAAATCATCAAAATTTACGTTCTCTTGAGATTGAATACTTTGACCAAAAAGTTGACCTGTCATTAATAGTGCTGCGCCGAATAAAAAATTTGTAATTGTTGTTTTCATTTTGTGTTTTTTAAATTGTTTGTTTGTTTGTTGCCACAAAGGTGCAACCTCTTTAGCTACACCAAAGTGAAATTCAGTTATGTTGAAATTAAAATAAACCATTGTACACAAAGAGAGATAAGTATTACCACGTATAGCAGGATAGGTGTGTCAAAGGAAGATACGGGAAACAGAACAGTATAAACGACTAAAAAACAAAGTCTTAAATATAAAAACTACCTAGTTGAATGAAAAAAAATTACTGATTGAAGAGATCTCTCAAATCCATATGTAAGGAAGACATACGCTCTTTATAGGTAGACGCCATTTGCTCCGTAATATGGGGAGACTCAAGCAGCCGTTCATAAGCCTTACGAATCGCTGCTGTATCACGTACTTCAATATTAAAATCAAGAATCGCCGCGTTCTTCTCTAGAATTAAAACCAAATTTGAAAAATCTGGATAATGCTCCGCTATAGTATCACCATAGGACAATGCTTTATCATATGCACCTGAATCGTCATATAACTGTTGCACATCGGCAAGGCAAAAAGCAGCAAGGCTATCGGATGGGAATCGCCTATAAAACTCCAAATTCAAATTAATCAGTGCTATTCTTGCTACTGAAAGGTTCGTTTTATACTTGACCACATCCTCCACATCATAACTACGGAGGATGCTGGCAGGGAGGGAATACAGACCAATTAAAGAGTCATTTAAAAGTTTTATCTCATTAACCAAAGACATCTTTGTTACAACTGTCTTCTTGTTTTTTTTATCACTTGGATTTGAAGCACAAGCAGAAATAAAACATAAGAGTATAATACTAGTAAACAGGTTTTTCATTTTTTCGTCTTTTTAGGAAATCGCATCTTATAATCGATTTCAATTTCTCCATTTGTAATGTTATTCAACTTTTTCTGTAACAACTTACGTTTTAGTGGACTTAAATAGTCCGTAAACAACACGCCTTCTATATGGTCATATTCGTGCTGAAAAATTCGCGCTGCATAACCTGCATATTTCTCCTCTTTAAATTCCCAGTTTTCATCATAGTATGAAACCGTAATTTCAGGTTTGCGAATTACACTTTCCCTAATTTTGGGAATAGATAGACAGCCTTCATGAAAAGGCCATTCCTTTCCCGTTTCATCTTCAATAATAGGGTTAATGAAAACTTTTTTAAAATCTGATATACCGTCTGCCAAAGGATCTTCATCTTCGCCTTCATCTTCTGAGAATGGACTGCCATCAACGATGAACAAGCGAATGTTTTTACCAATCTGTGGCGCTGCTAAGCCAACCCCCTTAGCTTTATACATCGTTTCAAACATATCTGATATCAACTTCTTTAAGTCGGAATAATTGTCATCTATTTCGTCGCATTCCTTCTTTAGTATCGGGTCGCCATAGGCTAAAATCGGTAGAATCATCTTAGGTTTTTGTGCAAAATTAATATTTTAGTCTAACACTTCGAATTTAAATAATCTTGAAGAATGATAGTTGCGCTCAGCTGGTCAATACTACCTTTTACTCTTCGTTTCTTTTTAGAGGTGATTTGAATAAGGGTTTGTTGCGCTATTTTTGAGGTCATTCTTTCATCAAAGAACGCAATGGTTAACATGGGAAACTGATTTTCTAAGGCTTTCTTAAAAAGGCGAACATTTGGAGTGATATCTGTATCCTTTCCGTTTAAACCTAGCGGATAACCAAGTACTAAGACTTCAATCGACTCCTTTTTCACAATGTCAATTAAAAAATCCATTAGGCCTTGAGAAGCTACTGCCGTTAACGGGGTCGCTATAATTCCTAATTCATCAGATATCGAAATACCAGTTCTTTTTAAACCAAAATCAATTCCAATTGCTTTACCCATAAGACAAATGTAGTTAATTGATAAACACACCTGTTTTTACACTATATAACTTTAAATAGTTTCCAAAGTAAATTAATTATTTATCTTTGCGCCGTGAATCCAAAACAATTAGACCTTATAGAACGTGCAGGACTCGTCTTCATGAAACTTGGGGTACGAAGTGTTACCATGGATGACATCGCTAACCATCTGGGTATTTCTAAAAAAACACTCTACAATCACTTTAACGATAAGAGCCACCTCGTGCGAGAAATAATAAGTCTTAGAATTGAAAAGGATCAATCAATTGTAAAATCTTTTGCCGAAAATTCAACCAATGCTATTGACGAATTACTTCAAATGTCAAAATTTGTTATTGGCACGCTAAGTTCAATTAACCCTACCGTGTTTCATGATTTGAAGAAAAGTCATCCTGACGCATGGCAGATTACCGTCAAGCATCGGTGGGATTTTGTATACAATCAATTCATCATCAACTTGCAGAGAGGCATCAAGGAAGGGCTGTATAGAAAAGATATACATCAAGAAATATATGCAAGGCTTCACGTGGTTAATGTCGATGCGATCATTGAAGGGACCGTTTTTCCATGGCCCGAATTTAAGTTTGAATCCGTTTTTCTGGAAACGTGCCGAATTCACATTAGAGCAATAGCCAATGAAAAAGGGCTAGAGTACTTTAAAACACATTTATTAAATACCGACAAATGAAATCCATTTTAACTGTTCTTATCATTACTCATCTATTTCTATCATTTGGTCAAAGAAACAGTACTTTTAGCCTACTTGAAGCAAAGGAGTATGCGTTGAAAAATCATTTAAAAATCGCAAACTCCGATTTAGAATACAACAAGGCCATTCATCAAAAAAAGCAATACCTGGCAGCCGGAATGCCCGAAGCAAATATCATGGGTTCCTTTAACCAGTATTTAAATTTGCCCGTACAAGTACTACCGGCATCATTTATAAACCCGAATGCACCCGAAGATCAAGTGATTGCCTTTAGAGCAGGGACCGAATTCAGCTCAGGTGCAAGTTTACAAGTCAACCAGTTGTTATTTGATGGTTCTTATTTTGTTGGTATTGAAGCTTCGAAACTTTTAATCAATTTACAGAACATTCAAAAATCGAGATCTAGAGAAGACGTCCTATTCTCAGTAATTGAGGCTTATCACATTGCTGCTGTGGCTCAAGTAAATCTTGCCTTTGCTGACTCGATTTATCAGCTAACATCCACACTTGAAAATAAACAACAAAAATTCTTAGACTTAGGTCTCTTGGAACAAGAAGAGTTGGACCAAATGAGGTATGCTGTTTTAAGTGCAAAGAATGTATATGAAAATGCAGAATTGCAATACAAGAACACCCTAGCACTTTTAAAGTATTCTATGAATTTTCCGCAAGATTCTAGTATCCAAATGTCAAACGATATGCAAGACCTTGATCTACAAGCCAGCCAAATTGCACTGGGCTCAATTGAAGACAACTCTTTACTGCCCTTACTTCAAACTCAAATACAATTGTCGGCCTGTAACGTCAAAAATAAAAAAGCGGGGTTTTTACCTTCAATTTCAGCTTATTTTCAGCAAAGTTATAATGCTTACCGAACGTCTTTTGATTTTTTCCAAGACAAGCCATGGTATTCTCAAACAAATTGGGGGCTACAAATGAAAATTCCCGTTTTTTCTAGTGGCAAAGGAACAGCGGTCCTCAAGCAGTCTCAAATTCAATTACTGCAAGATGAAAATAACTTTCAAATGACGAAGCATGGTTTAAAGCTTCAAGAAGCTCAATTAAAGAACAACCTTGAGGTTTCTATTAAAAAAAGAGCACTACAAGAAGAAAACATTCTACTTGCTGAAAAAATTTATAAAAACGCACTTTCAAAAGAAAAAATAGGCAATGGAAACAATGTCGTTGTAACACAAAAATTGAATCAAGTAATGATTGCTCAAGCTGAATACACGGCAAGCCTAATTGCAATATATCGAACTAAAATTGAACTAGATAAACTTTATAATAAATTGAATTTAAACTAAAACATTGATGAAAAAAACAATCATTTTCGGAACACTATTTTTAACAATGTTGAGCTGTGGTTCTGATGAAAAGAAAGAAGCAAAAAAGCCCAAAGCAACTGTCATTTTACCCTTGATAAAAGCAGCTAAGGCTGAAAAAACAAGTTTTACCCACAAAATTTCAATTCAAGGAAATGTTGAAAGCAGCCAGGACATTCTATTAAATTCTGAAATGTCAGGAATGATTAAGGAGGTTAAGATTGCAGCAGGAGACAAGGTCAGTATGGGACAGGTTCTATTGGTTATGGACGCTTCCATTCTTTCAGCAAATATTTCTGAGCTTGAAACTCAACTAGAATTTGCTATTTATTTGCTTGACAAACAAGTGGAATTATTCAATCAAAACTTAGGTTCTGAATTTGATAAAAAAAGCGCTGAAAATCAGGTCAACTCATTAACGGCAAAGCTCAACACACTTAATATTCAAAAGTCAAAAATGATGGTCACCGCGCCCTTTGATGGAACGATAGACCAGGTCTTTGCTAAAAGAGGTCAATTAGCCTCTCCACAAATGCCCCTAATGAGATTAGTGAATACAGATGATACAGAGGTCATTGCCTCTGTATCAGAAAAGCATTTCAAGAATATAAAAAAAGGAACACTGATTAAGGTTAGTTTTCCAAATTATGATCTTGATCCGATAATGACCAAAGTGAGTAGTATCGGGAGCTATATAGAACCCACAAATCGAACGTTTTCTCTTCGCTCCAAAGTGCACAACACCATGGGACTAATGCCCAACATGCTTGCAGAGTTAGAAATCACAGATTTCAAGGTGGATTCTGGATTGGTTGTTCCATCTAGAAGTATTCTTAAAAATTCTAATAACAAAGATTACTTATGGGTTTTACTACCCGTGAGCGATAAGACTTACAACGTTAAGCAAGTCTTTATAAGTAAGTTGAAAATGTATGATGGTAAGGCTTTGATTGAAGAAAATGAGGAGATTCCTAATGGTTCTCTAATCATTGAAGGTGGCGCAAGAGGCATTACCAATAAGGATTTAGTTCGCATCAAATAAGACAATAGACATGAGTAAATCGAAAGGCTTTGGCCTTACCACCTTATCCGTCAAAAACACAAAGACCGTATTCTTAATCGCTATTGTCATTGTAATCGGCGGTATGTTAGCCTACCAATCCATGCCAAAAGAAAATTTTCCGGAATTGAAGATTCCAGAAATCTATATAGGTATTGCAAAACCAGGATCGTCTCCCAAATACATGTCTGAAAAAATATCTCAGGCGATCGAAAAGGAAGTTGGAGGAATCAAACTGGTAGATGAAATCAATTCAAATTCTGTAAATGGATATACAACTATTCGTGTGAAATTTGATTTTAAGATGCCTGTGGATGAAGCTTTAGGAAAAGTCAAAGATGCTGTTGACCAAGCCCGTACCAAAAGTGACTTCCCAAAGCTACCCACTGAACCAAATATTTTTGAGCTCGACCCCTCTAAAATGCCAATATTAAATATCAACTTAAGGTCAGAAAATGCTTCCGTTTTAAAAGAGGTTTCAGAAGATCTTGAGAAGCAATTAGAAGATCTTCCTGAAATAAGTGAAGTCGATATTCGCGGTTTACCACTTCAAGAAATGAGGATAGAGGTTGACCCCATCAAATCCCAAGCCGTCAATGTAACCCTAGATGATATTCAAAATGCTGTAAGCGCTGAAAACCAAACCATACCAGGGGGGGAATTGCTTATGAACGGTGTAAGAAAAACTATACGAATTGAAGGAGAATACAAAAGTGCAACGGAATTAAAAAGAACTGTCGTCAAGCAAGATGAATTTCTCCCTGTTTACCTTGAAGACGTTGCCGAAGTCTTTTTTGGCAATGCTGACACGACCTCCTTTGCTAGAGAATTTGGAACAGCTGTAGTGATGCTAGACATCAAGAAGCAAGGCGGAGAAAACTTACTCGTCGCTTCCGATAAAATAAACGAAATCATTGCTGAATCTAGAGCCAATGGAGCCATACCCAAAAGTGTAGATGTCTCCTTGACCAATGACCAATCCAATGTCACAAGAGACATGGTGTCTAACCTTGAAAACTCCATCATCCTTGGGATTATACTCGTGGTAGGTGTATTGTTGTTCTTTCTAGGTTTGCGAAATGCCTTGTTTGTTGGTGTGGCTATTCCTCTTTCCATGCTCATGTCTTTTCTTATTCTAAACTCTATGGGAATCACCCTTAATGTGATGGTGCTTTTCTCTCTAGTGCTCGCACTTGGAATGCTTGTCGATAATGGCATTGTCATTGTCGAGAATATTTATAGATATATGGATGAGGGGCACTCTCCCTACACGAGTGTGGTAGAAGGAGTTGGCGAAGTTGCTTGGCCTATCATATCCTCTACGGCAACTACTGTAGCGGCCTTTATCCCATTGGCATTATGGCCAGGAATCATTGGTGAATTCATGAAATTCTTGCCAATGACCTTAATGATTGTCTTGGCCTCATCCCTATTTGTTGCCCTTGTCATTAATCCGGTGCTTGCAGTAACCTATATGAAAGTAACCCGAAACCAACCGAAAAAGAAAAAAGTGGTGATCACCTCACTGATTTTTACGATGCTCGGGATTTTCTTCATTCTCTTTGGTTGGGTAACTTTAGGAAATTTCGTTGCCTTCGCAGGAATATTGATTTTGATCAATTTATTTTTATTTATGCCGGGAACGGAAATCTTTCAAAACAAGTTTCTTCCGCGCTTAGAAAGGGTATATGAAAGGTTCCTTCGTTTCGCAATCAAAGGAAAGCGTCCTATAATATTTCTCGGTAGTACCATATTACTTCTTTTCTTTTCTCTAGGTTTATTTGCGATTTTTCCACCAAAGGTTGAATTCTTCCCAAACAATGAGCCTCAATATGTGAATATCTTCATATCACATCCTATTGGAACAGATATCCAGGTGACCAATGAGACCACTTTAATTATTGAAGATGATTTGAACAAAATTCTAAATGAATACATGGATGCCGATGACACAACAGGAATTCCTCAAGACGAGCGCCTAATAAAGTCTATTATTTCTCAAGTTGGTGAAGGAACCAGTGATCCGGCCCAAGGTGTGACTATGGGGAATACTCCACATAAATCAAGAATAACTGTCAATTTTTGTGAGTTTCAACATAGACAGAATACAAAAACATCTGATATATTAAAGAAAATACAGTCTGGATTAAAAGGTAAATACAATGCTGATATAGAAATTACGGCTTCGAAAAATGAATCTGGCCCTCCTCAAGGAGCCCCAATAAATATCGAAATCACCGGAAGGGGCGAGTACAAAGAATTAATTGCCGAAGCAGATGCAATCAAGACCTACCTTGACCGTAAGGGTATCAATGGGGTTGAAAAGTTAAAGCTAGATGTGGATGCAAATCGACCAGAAATTCCAATAAAAGTTGATCGCGATCAAATTCGGAAGCTAAATGCATCGACATACAAGGTTGGAATGGCGATTAGAAAATCACTACTTGGACAAGAGGTATCAACTTATACTATTGATGAAGAATCTCATGACATTGTGGTCCGCTTTGATGGTGATAACAGAAATGACTTTAATGCCTTATTGGACCAGAGACTGATTTTCAGAAATAACAAAGGGAAGCTAATGAATATACCCATTCGTTCTGTAATTGAAACACCGGAGGAAAGCACAAGTTATTCGGCCGTGGTTCGCAAGGATCAGATCCCTTTGGTAACGATCACATCGAATGTTACAGAGGGCTTTAATGCAAATGAGGTCGTGAAGCAACTGAAGGAAGAAATGAAAGTATATGAGAAGAAAAATACGCTTCCCAATAATATAAATTATCGCTTTGCTGGTCAACAAGATGAGCAAGCAAAAGAGATGGCCTTTTTAAGTAGAGCACTCATGGTTGCACTATTCTTAGTTTTGCTCATTATCGTATCACAATTCAATTCCTATTCTGCTCCGACCGTCATTCTGTTAACGGTATTGCTATCCTTGATTGGTGTATTCCTAGGCCTTGTGATTTCCGGGCAGAACTTCGTTGTTATTATGACGATGATTGGAATTATATCCCTTGCAGGAGTCGTTGTAAATAATGCGATTGTACTTATCGATTATACCAATTCCTTACGGAAAAGGAAAAGGGATGAAAAGGGACTATTAGACAATGAATTACTGAGTGATTCTGATTTATTAGAATGTACCATTCAAGGTGGTAAAACAAGACTCCGTCCTGTATTGCTAACCGCGATCACTACTATTTTGGGATTGATCCCTTTGGCTATTGGTTTTAATATCGATTTCGCTGGTTTATTTGCATCCTATGAACCAAATATATTTTTAGGTGGGGACAACAATATGTTTTTTGCACCCATGGCATGGACAATAATATATGGCCTTACTTTTGCGACGTTCTTGACTTTAGTTATTTTGCCTTCCGTTTACCTTTTGACTTATAAATTCAAGGTTTGGTTTTATAGAATTTTGCGCTGGGAAATTAAAAGTAACTTTTAAGATTTGAAGACGTTTAAACTTAACATGAATTGGTTCTACTATTTCTCACTTCTTATACTCTTGGCGGGGTGTTCTACAGACGATCAGCATAATGATTCTCCTGAAATCGAAGAAGATCTGTTTTTTAGGAGTGATTTTTCTGATGGCGCGCTCTTTTTCGACTTAAAAGATAGCATTCAACGCAATGAGAATTTGAATGAAATCTCAAGCCTCGAATACACCAGTAATTTTGGGGAGTTCCTGAAGGCCAAAGCTAAAATAGATACGGATGGAGTGGTGCACATGTTAGTGCTTGACAGAGAATTTGAAAACCAGTTAAAAAAAGATTCTTTTTATTACCGTAACGGTCTAAAACGTATTTCCATTGAATCTTCATCACAATTTAACGAGTCAGAGAGTTATTTTTCTCAAACGATTTCCTTTTATTCAGATTCAGGCACTATCCTTTATTCAGGCATTAGAACAGCTACGGATTTGGACACATTGGAAGAACTCTCCTATACTAAAATTCAAGACACGGAATTAAAAGATGGCCTTACCCTTCGATTGCTCAAAAGCACAGCTCCATTTCAGACGGCCTTTTTAGGGACAGCTTATTCGAAGGAACAAGAAAAATTGTTTCTGATCGTTGGGAATCCAGACAGGTCATATACGTCAACATTGGCAATTGAGGAAAAAACCGTTTTCATAAACGAATTAATTAAAAATGAAGATCGGTATATGGGCGTGCCGCTAGATATAGATTTCGCACAGACCAAACTGACCGATGGGTTCACCTATCAAACACTACTGAGTGCTAAAGTTTTACCCACTCAAGAATAAATTATGTTAAAAAATTAAACTTTCAACCATTCTATACGTCTTAAAAAACGTAGGTACCTATTAAAAGATATAACCATGTTAAAAAAACTACTTCTTTCTCTATCATTCCTGTCTCTATTGACCTTAACCTATGCGCAAAGTATGAAGGTTACGGGCCAAGTATTTGACACAACAGGTAGCATTGCACTAGAGAAGGTTTCTGTCATTGCAGTGAGGTTAAAAGACTCCTTACTTTTAAAGAAAACACGGACAGATCAAAACGGAATGTTCGAATTAACAGGATTCTCTCCGGATACCTTTAATTTATTAATCGAATACCCTGGTCTTGATGAGAAGTCTTATTATATCTTCGGTCATAGTGAAAATTCAGAAATTGATATCCCATCAATTAAACTAAATCCAAAATCTCAAGAGCTAGATGAAGTGGTCATTTTCGCCAATAAGAATCCTATATTTTTTAGAGGTGACACCTTAGTTTATGTTGCTGACTCATTTAAAGTAGCAGAAAACGCTGTAGTAGAAGACCTTTTAAAGAAATTACCCGGCATCAAAGTTGATGAAAATGGAGCGATTACTTCGCAAGGACAAGAAATTGAACAAGTTTTAGTGGATGGTGACGAATTTTTTGGTTCTGACCCCACAATTGCTACAAAAAACTTAGGTGCCAAAGGAATTGAAACCGTTGAGGTTTATGAAAAAGAGCGGGAAGGGGCTTCTATTGGTGATGACGACAAAATGCAGGTTCTAGATCTTAGATTGAAGGATGATGCGAAAAAAGGATATTTCGGAAAAATAACTGGAGCCTCAGATTTTAGTCTATTTGAAGACAACGCATTTTATGAGGGAGAGTTTCTATATAATAACTTCAACAAAAAACGTAAAATATCTGTTTTTGCACTTACCTCCAATACACCGAAATCTAACATAGGTTTTGGGGATGCTTCGAAATTTGGCTTGGATAATGAAAGAAGTGGAAATTGGTGGAACGGAACAACACAGCAAAACACAAGTGGAATACCAAGAACATTAAAGTCCGGTATTTATTATTCAGATCGAATAGGAAAAACGGGGAAGATCAACATCAACTACTCCTACTATGAAGAGCAATTAAATGCAGAATCAAGAAGCCGATCAAGTTATTTTCTTCAAGATACGACCTACAGCACTATTGATTCAGTAAACTTGAATGAAAAAAGCAAATCTCACCGCATAAATCTCTCCTATAAAACGGACCTGGATTCCCTTACAACCTTAGAGATCAAACCGAGCATTCGCTTTGACGAGGCGACTTCAGAAACTTTAACGAAAAATGAATTTTTAGGTGAGGACCTAATCAGGTCATTACAATCCACAATCGGCAGCTCAAATGACTCCAAAGGAATGTCAAGTACTTCTGAATTTAGAATTGTTCGAAAATTCAAAAAACCCAAAAGGGAGTTAAAAGCAGAGTATGTTCTTCGAACCCAAGACAATGAAACCAAGAGTGATCTTGAAAATTCATCTTCATACTATTTGCCTAACGAATACACAGAGCAGAACGTACAAGATAAATTAAATGAAAATAGTTACGTGAATCAATCGAGTAAATTGACCTACACAGAGCCACTTTCTAAAAAATTCAGATTGCAGCTTGAGTATTTGTTCCAAAACAACAAATCCTCTCAAGAAATTAATACGACCGATCGCTTAAGTACCCTTCAGGTCGATACTTTATCGAATAATTTTGATAATCTGAGAATACAACACCGCGGAACCGCTGTACTAAGCTATGAAATCTACAAACATCTTATACAAGCAGGTATTGGGTTTAGAAATATTGCTATCGATAATCAAAACCTAGTTACCGACAATTTAATAGAACAAGACATCAACAATTTTTTACCACAATTTAGATACCAATACAAACCTTCAAGAGCGAAGCGATTTAATTTCAGGTACAATACGCAATCTCAGCAACCCTCAATGAATAACCTCCAACCTGTGCAGAATAATACGAATCCTAATGCAATTCAAGTTGGTAACCCTGATTTAGAACCAAACTACGTTCATTCACTCCGTATTAATTTCAACTCTTGGCAAGCACTATCGGGACGTTATATATGGACGGGTTTAACAGCTTCTTATATCGATAATGCCTTTGCAAATTCAACAACATATGATGATTATGGGAGAACCATCTCTCAAACCATAAATGTTGATGGCAATATGTTTACGAATCTATACGCCGGAGCGGGCTTTCCTATTCTCAATCGAAAGATCGAGTTTGAGCCCAATTTAAATGCGAGCTATAGCAAAAACACGAACTTCATTGAAAACCAAGAAAACATTACAGAGAACATGTCTCTTTCTGGAGGCTTAGGAATTCAATTTAATTTTGACTCCTTAGAGTTTAACCTTGAAAATAAGTATGCTTACGTCAACCCCGTTTCTTCTTTATCCGCATTTTCAAACCAGCCCTACAGTACGCAAACATACACCGCGAGCATTGAATGGAGAATAAAAGGTGGTTTCCAACTTAAAGCCAAAGCAAATTACGCCATTAATACAGGCCGAGCATTTGGTTTCGATAGAAATATTCTTCTGCTTGATGCTGAAATAAGTAAAAGCTTTTTCAAAACCCAAAATCTCATTTTATCATTTAATGGTAATGATTTACTGAACCAAAACATCAACCTACTTCGTGAGGTCAATGGAAACGTTATAACGGACAACTTTACGCAAGTGATTTCCAGATATTTTTTGATGAGACTTACATATAAATTCAATAATAATAAAACAAAAGAAGATGACTTTAAAGGTTGGCATTAAGAGTATTGGGACAATCGTTTTCTTTGTCACGTTCTGTGGTTCCTCACTTTTCGGACAATACCATAGTTCGGGAAAAATCACTTTTGAGAGAAAGACAAATCTTTTAAAGCGCTACAATGACGCACGAATGAAGCGATTTGTCACAGAGGAAAATAAAATAAAAATTGACAAATTCGAGTTGCTTTTTAATGATACTTCCTCCGTATTCAGGCCCATATTAGAAGTTGAAGAAGGCAGAATGGGCTGGATGACAACGAAAAATTATTATTACCAATATTTGCAGGAAAACACACAATTCACGATTCTGGGTCTATTTGGACAAAATGTTTACGTTAAAGATTCATTGCCCACTCGGTCATGGAAAATCACCAATAGCAAAAGAAACATTGGGGGATATGAATGCAGAAAAGCCATTTATGAAAAGAATGACAGTACGCGTATTTATGCGTGGTATGCATCTGAACTAACAACTTCAATTGGCCCAGAGGGCTATTGCGGACTCCCTGGTGTTATACTCGGCTTAGCTACAGAGGATGGTGGTATTGTCTATTTCGCCAAAAAAATTGAGTTTGTGAATCCAACTGAGGAAGAACTGCGACCTGATTTTGGGAAGAATGATGTCTTTACACTTGAACAGCTCAAAGTGAAGATTGAAAAAGATTATGGCAATACGCCTTGGGGCAAAAAAATGTTTGACGATCTCTTTCGTTGGCTATAAGATACACCCCTTGTTTATCCCTATGTCAAAGTAAATCTTTAATTTTACCTTTCTCCGAGAACTAATTTTTATGTGGCAAGGAATTGCAAATTTTATTTTACGAAATCGCTTCCTAATCGTTGGAGCCATTACGCTCATTACTGTTCTGTTTGGCTATTCAGCGCTAACAAACCTGAAATTAGACAACAAGTATGGGATTGTTCTTCCAAAGGACTCCCCTACTACGACCAATTACAATAAGTTTAAAGAATTATTCGGCGCCGATGGACATGTCCTTATACTGGCGATCAAGACAGACTCACTTTATACGGAAAGTCGTTTTAAAAAATGGAAGCAGCTTGGAGATTCGATTCTCAAATTCAAAGGAGTAGAATCTGTCACTTCTGAAGCTACATTAATCTCCCTCAAGAATGACAAAGAGAAAAAAGAATTTGTATTCGAACGGATTTTTGAGGAAGATGACACCCTGTTTCAGAAAAAGAAAATTGAAGTCATAAAGGAAGAAGTCAGAACGAATCCGTTTTATAGGGGATTACTATATAGTGATAGCGGGAATGTTTCTCTTATGATGATTGCTATGTCTGAGTCCACACTTGGGGACCAACAAAAGTCTAAAGTCGTACTTGAAATAGAAGAATTAGCCAATTCTTATGAGGGTGCGTTTGGGCCCTTACACTTTGCGGGATTACCTCACTTAAGAGTTGTCATTGCAACACGTATTGAAAATGAAATGTTCCTTTTCATCATGGCATCAATGCTGGTGACAGGCATCCTGCTCTACCTATTCTTTCGATCATTACGAGTTGTAGCCATCTGCCTTACAGTAGTCGGTATCGCTGTGATTTGGGCCCTTGGAAGCATTGGACTAATGGGCTTTGACTTAACAATTTTGATGGCTCTTATTCCTCCATTAATGATTGTTATTGGAATACCCAATTGTGTGTTTTTAATGACAAAGTTTCACCAAGAAGTTAAAGAGCATGGTAATAAAGTAAAGGCCCTTTCTCGAGTAATCCAAAAGATAGGAACCGCAACTTTATTAACGAATTTCACTACAGCACTTGGCTTTATGACCTTTGCGTTCACGAATTCTACTAAGCTTATGGAATTTGGAATCGCCGCATCGATTAACATCATGCTTGTCTTTATCATTTCTATCTGTATACTCCCTATCTTCTCTTCATTCTCCAAGAGACCAAAGTCAAGACATTTAAGGCACCTTGACCGAAAAGTAGCTTCAGGTATGCTCGACTTTATTGTCTATACAACTGAACACAAACGTCATTGGATTTATATAAGCACGGTGCTTTTAATAGTCGTTAGTTTCATGGGGATTTCAAAGATGGAAGCAACTGGTAATTTGACTGGTGACATACCCGATAGCGACCCGATTAGTAAAGATATTCGATTTTTAGAAAAACACTTTGGGGGTTCTATACCCTTTGAAATGATGATTCATTACAATGACAAAGATCTTTTCAATTTCAAGGAGATGAACTCTAAAAGAATCAATAATACCTTGAATAAACTAGCGCGTATTGATGAGATTCAAGAGACCTTAAAAAAAGATAGCTTATTTTCAAAGACGATCTCAATTGTGGATTTCATTAAGGCATTAAACATGGCTTACTACTCCAATGACACGTCAAAATACAAGCTGAGAATTAAGCAAGTTGGGATGGCGAAAACCTCTAGCAGGAGGCAGGCGGAATATTTTACTAAATTATTTCAGGGCGACATCTATAGCAGTGGGTTTTCAATAAAGGAAGTTTTAGATACCCATTCACAACATATTAGGATAAGAAGTCAAATGAAAGATTTAGGGTCCTATGACGTTGTTCAAAAAGTCAATCAACTTAAAGTCAAGGTTACGGACATATTGAATCCAAATAAAAAACAAATTGATCACTTTTATTCCATGGTCGATAGATCGGTAGATGAAAATGACTCCACGAATATTGATTACATAGACTCCATATTTATTTTAGATCAAACGATTAAAAGATCAGTAATCGATTTATTGGCTGGAGATAGCGTAGCTTTAAAGAATAAACTCTATGAAGATAAAGAGTTTCTGTATCACGCTATGGATTCATTAGGCTTGCATAAATTATTAGCCGATGCCATTGATAAAGAATCTTTTCAAGTCACATTTACCGGTACTTCAGTTGTTGCCGCTGAAGGAACCCGTTATTTAGTAAAGAACCTTATAACTAGTTTGATTTTTGCAATTATATCAATCGGAATATTAATGGCCTTATTATTTAGATCATGGAGAATGGTCATTATATCAATGGTGCCAAACATTATCCCCCTGTTATTTACAGGAGGGATTATGGGATGGTTTGGTATTCCTTTAAAGCCCTCAACGCTTTTGGTTTTTAGTGTCGCTTTTGGGATCTCGGTTGATGATACAATTCATTACTTAGCGAAATACCGTCAAGAGTTGAAAAATAACGAATGGGATTTAAAAGCGTGTATAAATAATTCAACGAGAGAAGCTGGCCTTGGGATGTTCTACACCTCCATTGTTCTGTTTTCAGGGTTTTCTGTTTTTACTTTCTCTCAATTTGGTGGCACACAAGCCCTAGGACTCCTTGTTTCTATAACCTTACTTGTTGCGATGCTAACGAATCTGATGGTCTTGCCTTCGCTTCTTTTATCCTTGGATAGGTTAATTACCACAAAGTCTTTTAAAGAGCCCTATTTCGAAGCATACGATAATGAAGCTGAAGTTGAATGGAATGAACTTTCTGTTAAAAAAGAGGAAATAGCTAACCCCAAGAAAAGCGAATAATCATGAAAGGAATCATACTTGCCGGAGGCTCTGGAACGCGTCTTCACCCACTTACTCTCGCTGTAAGTAAACAACTTATGCCCATATTCGATAAGCCGATGATATATTATCCTATATCTATCCTAATGAGCGCTGGAATAAAGGAAATATTAATCATCTCCACCCCCCATGACCTGCCGAATTTTGAGAAATTACTAGGCAATGGGGATCGATACGGGTGCTCTTTTGAATATGCCGTTCAAGAAGTCCCTAATGGCCTAGCACAAGCATTTATAATTGGTGAAGATTTCATTGGTGATGATAAGGTATCTCTAATCCTCGGGGATAATATTTTTCACGGTGGCGGATTGGATAAACTTCTTAAAGAGCATAATAACCCGGATGGAGGAGTCATCTATGCTTATCATGTAAAAGACCCTGAACGATATGGTGTTGTTAATTTTGACAAACATATGAACGCCCTGTCCATTGAAGAAAAACCCGAAAATCCTAAATCTAACTTTGCCGTCCCCGGTCTCTATTTTTATGACAATTCGGTCATTGAAATAGCAAAAACGATCAAACCGTCTGCTCGGGGTGAATATGAAATAAGTGATGTGAATGCAGAGTATCTTCGAAGAGGCAAATTGAAAGTTGCTGTTCTTGATAGAGGCACCGCATGGCTCGATACGGGAACCTTTACCTCTTTGATGCAAGCTTCTCAATTTGTTCAAGTGGTAGAAGAAAGACAAGGCCTTAAAATCGGTTGTATTGAAGAAATTGCCTTTAATAATGGTTTTATTTCTAAAGATGAATTAAGAGCATTAGCCAAGCCGCTAGAAAAAAGTGGTTATGGTGCTTATTTATTGGAATTACTTGAGGATTAATGGACTTCTTAAAAGAATACAGTGAAAATATAGATCGAGAGCTACGGTCTTTAGCTATACCTGAATCACCTTCAAACCTTTATGACCCCCTGCGTTACTTCTTTACGATGGGAGGGAAACGTATCAGACCTATTCTAACTTTGTTGGCAGCAGAAAAATTTGGCTCAAAAAATCATGAAGCGATGCCTGCTGCATTAGCCATTGAGATTTTTCATAATTTTTCTCTTATTCATGATGACATTATGGATGAAGCACCGGTTAGAAGAGGTAAAGAAACAGTCCACAAAAAGTGGGACACAAATATTGCGATACTTTCTGGAGATGTTTTACTCATTAAAGCTTATCAACAGCTCAATACCTATCCGGAGAACATCCTCAAAGAATTACACACCGTCTTTAATAAAACAGCTATTGAAGTTTGCGAGGGCCAACAAATGGACATGGATTTTGAAAATATTTCAACCATTTCAAGGAGTAACTATCTTGAGATGATCAAACTTAAGACTTCTGTTCTTTTAGGTTGTGCGCTAAAAATAGGGGCAATAATTGCTGGAGCGAATCAAACAGAGCAACAACAATTATACGATTACGGAATTAATATGGGAATTGCATTTCAGATTCAAGATGATTTACTTGACCTCTATGGAGACCCCTCCTTAGTTGGGAAACAAGTTGGAGGAGATATTATAGCGAATAAAAACACCTTACTCATGATTTTGGCAAAGGAAGACGCGAATTCAGACCAGCTAAATCGCATTAATGAATTAACAAAGGAATTAAATAGCGAGGCTAAAATCCAAGGTGTTCTTACGCTATTTGAACAATTAAACGTAAATGATAAATGTGCTAAACTCATGAATTCGTACTATGATTCTGCACAAGGCCACCTGAATAACATTGAGTCAAAATCCAATAAATCAGCACTTTGGAGACTCACAAACGCCTTGCAGCATCGAGCTTATTAATGGAGCCTTTTATTTCTTGAAACAAGATTAATTCCCTATATTTGTAATTCAAATTAAAATTTATTTATAATGAAGAAAATCTACAGTTTTATTCTATGCCTGTCTGTTTTTGGATCTCTTAGTGCTCAAAAAAATATTGATGCCACAGAGTACGTATCTAAACAAGACAATTTTTCACAAAAAATTAAGCCATCGGCTCAAAATCAAATCAAAGGAGCACTTCTTTGGGAAAATGATTTTTCAGATGCTCTAACTTGGACTGTTTCAATAGACGGTTCTAATCCAGCAGGTTGGGAATTCTCAACAGATCCTAGTGTTATTCCAGTAGGTGCGCTTTCTCCTTTTGCTTCAACTTCTGCAGCGAATGGTTTTCTTTTCGTTAACTCAGATGCAAACAATAGCTCTGACTTCGACGGGGATCCAATCATAACAACATGTACGAATGTTACACCAATTGATCTTTCAGCCTCTCCATTTGTCAAGCTTACACTAGAGCACAACTACAGATGGTGGCAAGATACTAGAGGTGTAAGAGTTTCAGGTGATAACGGTGCTACTTGGACCGATTACCAATTAACTTGTGGTGCAGATGACCCAGGAAACTGTATTGGCTGTGAAGCTACTGACAACTATCCTGGCGATCAAAACACGGCCAATCCTGAAGTATCTAGCGTTGACATCTCTGCAACTGCAGGTGGTATGTCTCAGGTTCTTATTCAAGTTTACTACAATGACAACGATTATTGGGGATGGTATTGGGCTGTTGACGACATCAGAATCAACGAAATTGATGCGTTTGACGCTGATCTAGTTGATGTAATTGCTGGTTCTACGGGATACTGGCAAGAAGTATTACCTTATTTTCAAGTACCAGCTGCACAAGTAGCTCCTATCGAATTCAAAGGTGTTGTTAAAAACGTAGGTGTTGATGACGTCAATGCAACATTTATGGCTACGTACACCGGAGTATACGATGGCGTTTCTGACCCGATGTTGCTTAGCCAAGGAGTTCAAGATACTTTGACATGTTTGACGACTTTAACACCTCCAGCGAGTAATGCGACACATACCATAGAGTATATGGTTACTACTACCGAAGTTGAAGAAGATGAATTAAACAACGTTGCAGCTAGCTATACTTTTGAAGTGAATGACTTCATCTACGCAAGAGATGCAGGTACTTCTACAGGTGGAACTTACAACGCAGGAAATGAATATGAGTCAGGGAATATCTTTGACATCTACAGTGATGCAACCATTTATGGTATTGATGTTGTTATTGATGCACAATCAGTTGAAGGTGCTGAGGTACGTGCAAAACTTTATAGCATTGACGATGCAACCGGTGACTTTGTATTTGTTACTGAATCTGACATTACGTTGATTAACGCTGAAGATCTAGGAAATACGAAATCTTTCATTTTACAATCAGCGTCCATGCTAATGACCGGACAATCTTATCTTGTTGTTGTTGCCACTTATGGTGACGGTGGTGTAAGTAATGATGTGGTCGTAGCAACTGCAGGTATTTCTTCACCTAATACTTCATATTACTATGATGGTACGGATGCTACGTGGTACTACTCCACTTCGACTCCGATGGTAAGAATGAATTTCAACCCCAATTTAGCCAGTATTGAAGAAACTACGAACAATTCTTTCGAGGTATATCCTAATCCAGCGAGTGACGTTGTGAACATTAAGTTCAACGATGCTACCAACGCTGCAATTAGTGTATTGAACCTTGCAGGTAAAGAAGTAATGACTTCTACTGTAAACGGAACACAAACTTCTTTCTCAACGAGTAGTTTGACTAACGGTGTTTACTTAATTAAAGTAAGCAACGGAACTGATGTTCAAATCACTAAAGTTATTGTTAGAAAATAACTTTCTAAACCATAAAGAAACCGCTCCAAATGGAGCGGTTTTTTTTATGCCCTAAATTTTTAATTATCTCAAAAGGAAGGAAAGAGTTCTTTCCAAAAATTCTTTTGGCGCCTCTGCATGCACCCAATGCCCCGCATTAGAAATAGTTTCGATCTCACAATCTAAAAAGACACTTTCAATCTCTTCGTGGTCTTCCTCTAATATATAATTTGAGAGCGCTCCCTTAATAAATAAAGTAGGATGTACAACCTCTGTTTTTGGTAATGCCGATAGTATTAAATCCATATTAGACTCCAAAACTTTAATATTCATTCTCCAAGCGAGCTTACCTTTCTCAATCCAATATAAATTCTTTAGTAAAAATTGACGAACCCCCTCTTGCGGAATTCTATCAATCAAATAGTTACTCACTTGACTTCTTGCGCTAATTTGATCCAACGGAACATCATGAATCGCCTGAATAAGCTCTTGATGATGCATTGGATAGGATTTTACCCCCATATCAACGACAACCAATTTAACAATTCGTTGGGGATGTTTTTGGACAAGATGCATGGCGACTTTACCTCCCATTGAATGACCAATAACATGAACTTGATTGATGCTTAGAGAATCTAATGTTTCAATGACGTCCTCTGCCATCTTTTCATATGTATGCGCTTCATCCCAAGCAGAACGCCCGTGATTTCGCAAATCAACGACGATTACCTTATAGTAATTCGATAAGTCCTTGGCCTGCGAATTCCAATTGTCAGAAAATCCAAACAAGCCATGTAAGATGACTATTGGTTTTCCAACTCCTAATTCTTTATATTTTAATAGCAAGGGAAGAAGTTAAGACGGGTTTTGAAATGGCTCTGATTTGGTATCACCCACAGTAAATTGTCCATTATTTACTTTTTCCACCTCGGCATAAATGTTCTTTTCATTTTGTTTCTTTGAGTTGTAGAAAACGGTAACGATCTGCTCTTCGCGACTTTCGTCAAAATCAATGACAACTCGATTAACACCGTTCAATTCTTTAAGCCCTTTGCGTATTGCCCCGCCACATCCCATCTTACAGACCAGGCCATTCACCTTCGCCACGCACTGGTAATCTGAAACCGCATTTTCACTTGTTACTTCAATGTTTTTCTGAACAGATGCATTTTTCGTTGCACCTTCATTACAAGCCGTTCCTATCAATAGGGTAAGTAGAATTATAAATTTCATTTTTTTCTGTAAAATTAGTAAATATACCTCCAGGTATTCAGTTTATTTTATTTCAGACATTCATCTGTTCTATGTAAATACTATTTTTCAATATCGGCCTTTTAAACCATCATTTACTTGAAGACTAAGCAATAAAGCTCCTTGCTTCACATTGAATTTTATAGTACATTTGAAAAAACATTCTTATGAAATATCGTTTCTTCCTTTCCTTGATGGTTCTATTCCTAATAAGCTCTTGCAATAAATATAGCGAAGGACCTGCTTTTTCTTTATTAACTAGGAATGCAAGGATTTCCAATGATTGGACTCTTCAGAGTTACACAAAAGATGGTACCGCTTTATTTGATGTGAATGCAGAAGAACAAAATCTTTCAATTGAAAAAGATGGAACATATTCTAGAACTACGATTTCAACGACACTTGGACAGCTTCAATCCCTGACTTCACATGGCACATGGTCTTTTGAAAACTCTCAAGCCAATGTTAACTTTATGGAAAGTGGTGACTTATTAGGGGTTACATATGAAATAATTCTTCTCAAGAATAAAACGCTAAAAATCCGTCAAACTGATTTCAATAACGCGGTCTATGACTGGACGTTTATCGCTGACTAAATAAATCGAGCGTCTATCTCCATTACCTTATTGCATTGCTCACAAGTTCGTTTCTCCTCAGAAGCATAAAAAGATTTAAACCGGGGTATAAAATCATTTTCAATATTGTTCAACGGGAATTTATATTCATGTAATAGCCCATTGCAATCATCACAGAACCACATTAAACCGTCTATTAAATCTGTTCCTTTACGTACTTTTTCAATTACTAATCCAACCGTATTTTCTCCACGGATTGGCGAATGCGGAATATTAGCAGGAAGCAAAAACATTTCTCCTTCCCGAATTATTATGGATCGCGACTTTCCATTTTCTTGTATTTTAACAGTGATCTCACCTTCGATTTGATAGAAGAGCTCCTCACTCTCATTATAATGGTAATCCTTACGTGCATTGGGGCCGCCTACGATCATAACAATAAAATCTCCTGCCTCTATGTATAAATTCTTATTGCCTACAGGAGGTTTTAAAATTGACCGATTATCATTGATCCATTGCTGCAGGTTGAAAGGCTCCATCATAAATTAAATATTTAAAATAAAGATAAGGAAAATTGCTTTTTGATTTCTTGAAGGAAAAGAAAAGAATATTTTGAATTTATTTAACGATGTGCTTAACGGTCTGATAATTATTCAAATCATTAAATACGGAGATGAAATAAACTCCAGGCTCCATTGTTTGATTAACACCAAAAATATTCACCCCCTTGGAAGCCAAAAGATGCTGACTCATCACAAGATCACCACGAGCTCCTATTATCTTCAAGGTAATATCTTGTTCCGCTTCAGCAGAATAAAAAACCTCAAATTGACCGTTGTCACTTGGACTTGGATAGGTGTAGAATGAGTTGTCAGCATTCCCAATACAATCTGTGCTGATTATTTTGGTTTCAAAAACTTCTACCGTACCATCAATATCTACTTGCGTCAACCTGTAGTAGTTCATACTATTATGGGGATAATCCATAAAGGAATAAGGAATCAAATCATTACTAAAACCAGCTGAAGGAATCTGTACCAATTCATCCCAATTTTGGCCATCTATAGATCTATCTACGATGAAATAAGCACTATTGTACTCAGATGCTGTTTGCCAATTAAGAGCTACAGCCCCGTCGATGCAATTTCCTGAAAATGAAAGTAATTCAACAGGCAAAGGTGCAGTCCCTCCTCCTGTACCGAAGAAGCTAAAGCCATTTGTAATTGATGTTATTGTAAAATTATCACTGGTTCCTGTTGATGAAACAGCAGGTAATCCTGTCCAAACCACATGATTTAAACCCGGGACATTTGAACCTGAAGATTTAATAATTCTTGAGGTGGAGACATCGTCAATATCAAGAATATTATTCATATGGAGTGTCATCGTGTAATTGACATTACAAATGCTAGATGTATAATCACTATTTGATGGTACGATTTCCCAATATCCAAAACTGCTGATATTATATATAGTTACACCATCGACCGTTAAAGGAATCCCATTGGTTAATGCACCGCCACCACCTGCTTGAGCCGTACCCGTCTTGTATGCAATAGTCAATGACTGGTTTATTCCAGGAGTTCCGATGTTGAAATTAATTAACGCATCTCTTAAATAGGTTGCCGTACCTATTGGAAAGAATTTCTCGCCAAGGGTGTTTTCAAAATATCTTTTGAGCTTACCAGTTACCGTACCTGAGTTATACACGATTGAACCTGAGTTGAAACTGCCACTACCTATAGTAAGTATGTAATTGTCGTTTACAATATTCCCTCCGGCCATATCAAGTTCATTAGTGACTTGAACATCATCAGTCAATATAACAGAGTTGGCTCCATTAAAAATCCTCATGTCATATAGGACATTCGCACCATCGCCTGAGAGCGTTTGATCAGCACTTCCAACAAAGCTCAATTCACTACCAGATTGACCTAGAAGATCCCCATTATTTACGATATTTCCTGTGATACCGACCACTCCGGATAGATAAGCCTTGGCGCCCACTCCAATAGTCAATGCTTTAATATCAGATTCTGCAATAATTTTATGATAGTTACTCACGCATAATCCTGCCACTGTATTTGAGAGTACATAAACATGGTCATTAGCCCCAGGTATTTCACTTGTCGATATTTCCCAACGTGCACTATTCCGTTTATACCAATTTTCAGCAGTATTATGGTCCTGACTCTGTAAACCTCCCCAAAGCCAAGAATCGACAGCAGCAATACTATCATCGGCAATCTCACTTGCAATACTTGTCGTAATTGGTTGGTTTAATTGAATAGTTGCAGGAGAGGCGGCCCCGTCACAAATACCAGCATTAACATTTGATGTCCATGTTATATTAAACTCTTCGTTAACTGGGGTTTGCGCTGTATATGAATTAACAGGCGCACTAGAAAAGTCATTGAGAATTCCAACGACACCTGAAGACTCAGACCAATCGCCAGTACCTGTTAATGCATCGACAACAACCGGAAATGTAAACTTCCCGCATGTTGAACTGTCTACAAGAGGAGATGCGGAAGTAATTTGAGGCTCTGAAATAATCTCTACCGCATAATCCTCAATTTCTCCCCACGTCATATCATCACAAGCCGTGGGATAGGTGCTACTTGAAGGGGAAGATTGATCAGAAGCGACCACCCGCATTTTTACCATTCCAACCACTGCATCGATTGGTACAGTAACCTGCTGTGGCGCATTTGATGCCCCATCAGTCACATTCGTCGCATACCCTAAAACATATGCCTCAGTAGCTTCCTCATAACTATCATTATTGTTCCAGTCAATCCAAGCCTTTGCTAAAACTGGATAATTCCCAGCGGTATTCACTCTTGATGACAAGGTGTAGGTTGCCCCACGACAGACAATCGTTGTATCTAATGCGACACCTGTCGCTACCGTATTTCCACTTGAAGAATTATTAATATCATTGAAGGTCACATTTGTCAAACCAGCGGGGTCTGGAATTAGGATATTTGAAACACCTAAAGCTGAACAATCAGGAGGCGTGAATGTAATCGTTAGCGCATACGTGCCATATATTCTATAAGAACCGATGGGAGACGGCTGAATAGCAAATAAGCGAATTTGGAATCCTTGGTTAGGATCTTCGCCATTAAAAGCATCTGTAGTAATTACAGTCACTGGATTTCCAGACCCACCAACACCAGGTGTAGCATTTGTCGTCGAGTTCGCCAGCCCTCTAATTAAAGGTGTAATTTGCGCACTGTTTAATGCCAATGTCGTATAAGACTTAAACCCCGTTGAAAGCTGCCCTGGCGTCCGATTGCTAATACACATATCACCAAGTGTGGACGTAATGGTCAACTCTAGCTCATCTATGGTCGAACCAGATGGGGCCTGCAAATAAGTGTTAATATTTTGAAAAAGAGGTTTCCCTACAGGAGCCGTTTGATCCCAAATTATTTTTGATGAGCTTGGCGTTGTTATTAAATCAGGGTCAACGACAATAGGAAATACTCTTTCTGAACTCCTTAGCCAGGATAATTTGACCTTCGTATTTAAAATCACTTCATTTCCAACTTGTAAAATATCAAAGAAAATTAAATCAGAATCTTCGAAAATATTTTGACCAGATTGACTATCATCTGACAATAAAGGTTGGTCATAAGACGCTTTTACGACGCCTTGTCGATCATAAAACGCAACTGAATTTCCCTCAATTTTAGCGACCCAATCATTAGGTATTTGAATAGTCTCTTCAAACACCAAGTACTCAGACTCTTGAGGGAATTGTTCTAAAAAATCTCCGTCCAGAATAACATAATCCGCCTTCCTTCTACCATTTTGAATTTCTATAGAAAGATTAATAGATTCATATACATTGTTGAATATTGCCTTATCATTAGCGAATTCTATTGAGGATTGACTCATATTAGTCATGTCTGACGCTATACCATTTAATTCAACGTACATTTTAGGGTTTAGCATATCCCTAATAATTTCATTATTATCGAATTCAGAAAGCAAACCATCACTAATTTCGGTAGGTAAAAAGCTTTTAAAAGAATTCGTAGCATTCACAAAAGGAAAATTCAAATGCCTTCCAGAAATATTATCGGTAATCTTTAAGTCAATTGGATAATAGGATGACTCCTTTAAATAATTAATCGGATAAGAAAAAACATTACCTGTAAAAGTGCCATCCGGATTGGCTACAGTAGTAGAATAAGCTGTTCTCTTGCTAGGGATATCCTTGGAGTCATTAGCACGACCATGAATTCCGAGTGACGCTTTCTGCGCATAGGTAAAGGAACCCAACAGTATTATTGGAAAAAACAAGCATAACTTTACAAAATTAATTGTAAAAGTATCTTTAAAGAAATTCATTCTTTAATTGAGTTTTAGTTTTAGTCTTTTTTAGAACTAAAAATCGAGTTAGAAACGTAGTCAAGAGCTTACCTTATAAGCTTCAGCAGCGCTCTTATTTCTTAAATCAATTTTTAATTCTAAGCCTAAACAATCAAGATCGTTTAAGTCGAGTACTGCAAATGTAATGAATTATTTTTTCTATTAAACCAAGCGCAATATAAATACCATAACAGTAAAGGAAATACTCCGTTTATTTTAAATAAAAAAAGCCTCTGCAAAACTGCAGAGGCTTTCATTAAATTTATTGATCTACTACCTAATACTGTGTTTGACGACAGTTGTAGAACGAAGGCCATTTTCTATACTGATATAATATATACCAGGCGCTAAGTTCTCTTGGATTACGTACATGTTAATTCCAGAATTGACCTGTATTGACTTCATAAACACCTTGTTTCCTTTGGTGTCGATAATATTCAAACTCGCAGCACCTTCCAATTCTGAATTGTTCATGATTACCTGGAAGCTTCCTGAACTAGGGTTCGGGAATACGGAGAAGTAACCTGTCGCAGCGGATTGGCAATTTGCATTGATAATCAAATTATCATAGGTCACTGAAGCACCGTCCACATCATTTTGAGTTAGGCGGTAGTAATTGTCACCTCCTAAAGCATGCATGTGCGTATAAGAATAACTAATTAATTCTGTACTAAATCCTGCCGCTGGTTCTGTATGGATTGTATTCCATATGACGCCATCTCTAGAATACTCAACTTCGAAATCTTCACTATTGTTCTCCGATGCAGTCTCCCATAATAGATCAACAACACCATCATTACAGTTTGCATTAAAGGAAACCAACTCGACAGGTAATGCATTATCATCCTCGGTACCCGCTCCAAAGAAGCTGAAACCAGTTCCAGAAGCAGTAACAATATAGTCACCATCTGAAGATCCAGAAATAGATCCATGGACTAATGCTTCCCAACCAGTATGATTTGGACCTGCACTCTTGATCACCCTTACCTTGGATCGATCCATATTTGTTACATTGTCAGCACCTGTCAAGTTATTACAGTGTATGGAAACATTATATCCTTTCGCGTTAATAGGCGCAGAATAGCTATCTCCTAATGATGACGAACCAGGAACAATCTCCCAATAACCTTCATCGTCATAGTTCTGAATCAATTGACCATCTGATGTCGTGAGTGGAAGCCCTGTGTACAAATCAGCACCATTATCCTGTGGAGCCCCTGTATTGTAGGATGCTGTGAGGTACTGGTTTGAACCAGGTGCGCTTGTGAAATCAACCGCAACATCTCTCAATACAGATGATGTACCTACTGGGAAAAATTTAGACCCTGTAGCATTTGCAAAGTATCTTCTCAGCTGACCTGTAACAATTCCTGAGGTATGGTTTAATGTACCAACTCCTGATGAAGATCCTATCGTTAAAATATTCCCTCCTATGTTACCTGAAATCATATTTAAAGTTCCACCAACATTAATAGGCGTACTCATTATCAAATCACCTCCGGACTTGTTCACATTCAGGTTGTCAAGGTTTACTTCATTTCCTGAAACGGTTTGATCATTGAGTCCATTCAAAGTTAAGGTACTCGAACCTGGAGTGATTGTACCATCATTCACCAAATCACCTGAGATTGATAATGAACCTCCAAGATTAAGACTTGCGCCACTTGCTACCATCAGGTCAGTCATTGAAGCTCCTTCAACAGATAGCGCATAGTTACTTGAACTAACACATTGACCCGCGACATTATTGGCCATTATATAAACCTTGTCTGATGACGATGGTGTCTCGGCTGTCTGCCGCATCCAGTTAGAACCATCATTTTTATACCAGTTTGTAGGATCTGACCAACTATCACTTGATAAACCTCCCCACAACCAACATTGCGTATCGATTCCATATGCATCAATAGTTGAAGTTACAGGCTGTTCAAATATAGCATCGATTGAAGTCGTCTCACCGTCACAAGCACCACCGTTAGTGTTTGTCCATGTTAAGGTTAAAGTTGTTCCAAAGGTATTCGTAGTAAATGTCGTTGATACATCAGTAACCGATCCGAAGAGTCCACCATTAAGAGTCGTTGTCCAAGCTCCTGAACCAGCGCTAACTCCATTAACCTGAACATCAATCGTAACCTCTCCACATGTACCAGTTCCAGTTGTAAATGATATACTGTTTTCAATTTGTGCATTCTCATCAATGGTTGCCGTAGCAGATACATTTTGTGTCGTTGCTGCTTGTGCAGTACAAACTATATCACCTGAAACCGAACCAGCACTCTGACCCGCAATGATTCTCGCATATACCGTAGTTGAAGACACTGTACCATCTGTAGTTGTTAGGTTTACAGTGCTAGCATATGTTGCATTATCTAAAGAAAGTTCTAATCCTGAAGGTGCAGTCACTAGTATTCCACTGTATCCTGCTACTGATGTAGCTGCAGTGTTATCATTATTCGCAATATATAAACCTTCAACCGTGAATGTTTCACTTGAAGAAGCCTCACCACTTTCACAAACTTGAAGTGAATTTGAAATTGTTGACACTGTAATCACAGGTCTAATTACTGTAATATTAAAGTCTGCTGCTGCATTATCAGAACAACTACCTGAACCTGTTGCAACATAGCGTATTATTAATGGATTGTCAACATTAGATCCAATATTATCAGTCCATATTGCAGGGTTGGTATTGCTCTGCCACGGGGCACTGAATGAAGAACCACCATCCCAACTATATTCCCAGTGAAAGGCGTCACCAAAGGCATCTGTAGGCGCAGTCCAACTAACCGTACTATTGACAGTCATATTTCCTCCGTCGGCAATTAAGCCTCCATCGGAAGTTGACGTAGAAATCTCAGCAGTACCGCCATAACATGTCAACCAATCGACAGCAACAGCATCGGAGTATGCGGCATTAGATCCACAAGCAGCTTTCGCTCGAACATACAATGTTTGACCTGGATTAACTCCTGACATGCCTACACCCCAGTTGTATGGATTCGCACCACCACCAAAGTTTTCAGCCCAAGTTCCTGTTGTACCTTGCCACTGATATTCAAAACTACTAAATGTACCTGTAGCATTCGCTGATGTGTAATTCCAGTAAATATCACTTCCTGCCTGAATCACTTGCTGTGTAGACGCGTAAGTCGTTTCTCCATCCACTGAAGCCTCAACAGTTCCAGCAGAAACTGCATTCACAGTCGTTGTAATTCCAGTACTCGTTACCTCATTAACCGTTTGACATGTATTGTCAGCGGTTACAGTTACAGTGACTTCATCAGCATTGACGAGAGTCGTCGTTGTAAATGTCGAAGCAGTTTCACCTGATACAGGCGAACCACCAATATTCCATACATATGTTGGGTTACCAGCATCAACAGCAGTTGCTGTAAATGTTACTGCATCTCCAGAACATATTTCGTTGTCTCCATCACTAGAAGCAATTGTAACTGTTGGCGTATACAATGGATTCACTGTTGCTGTAACGTCATCCGTTGCAACACATCCAAACCCGTCAGTTACAGTTAATGTATAAACCGTAGTTGTTGAAGCAGAACTTGTTGGCTCCATCAGTGAAGCATCATCCAATCCTGTCGAAGGACTCCA